>CEQE01030072.1_pt1 | contig 226717 bp, 216 predicted proteins | sample 356201 | NCBI WGS metagenome assembly CEQE01 (sample SAMEA2619970, study PRJEB7988) | marine metagenome | biome: marine biome (ENVO:00000447); feature: mesopelagic zone (ENVO:00000213) & marine oxygen minimum zone (ENVO:01000065); material: "saline water (ENVO:00002010), including plankton...
GAATATCGCCAGGAAGAATATCGCGATCTTGGGATTGAGTATAGAAATTAAAAAACCTTCTATAGCACCCTGCATCAAGGTCTTCGAGGGGGAGGTAGGCGGAGAGATGTTGCTGCCGCTCGGGCCAGGTTTCCCGGAGATGATTCGAAAGCCGATATATGATACTAGGCACGCACCGAATAACTGAGCTACCATCAATACGGCGGGCGTTGAAACAACAACCTTTGCGAGCCCTATCGCTGTTAAGAGCGCCCATAAACCAATCCCTAGTGCATGACCTAATGAGGTCGCAATCCCATATGCGCGGCCTCCTGACAGCGTATTTGCCGAGACGAGAGCTAAACTAGGACCCGGCGAAGCGGCTCCTAAAAAGCAGACCAATATTATTTGCGACCAGGAAAGGATATCCACTGTTTGACTTGAGGCCGGCCTTAGAGTGGGCCCGGATTGTCGGGCCCCACTACATAACGCGGCCGATGATTCGCATATTACCCGTTTGTTGGATGGCCGAACAAATTTAGGATTCCGGCCTGCTAGCAACGCTAAAGTCGCCAAGGCGTGGCGCACAGCGGCGGCCGACTCCAGGCCATACCATTTGGTGGAGCCACGATTAGCACTAATGGTATTTTCTGGCTAGGCATCGAAACAATTTCAACAACCGGTGGGGGCGTATAATTTGGGAGTTCCGAAGTCGCAATCACGTGGAGGGAGACATGGCACGAGTTCCCGCATTATCTAGAGATAATATCCCAGAAGACCAAAGAGCCGCATTCGATGGTCTGATACAGCAGCGAGGCGAAGTTCCTACTACCGGACCAGGTTCAGTGATGCTTAACGCCCCGGAAGTCGCGGAGCGTGCGCTCGGACTCGCCCTTTACCTGCGAACGGAAACATCGTTGCTGCCTCGCATCCGAGAACTCGGTATGTTGGTTGCCGCCCGAGAGAACGATTGCCAGTTCATCTGGCACGCCCATGCACCGGTTGGTCGCCAAGCTGGTTTGAAACATGAAACCGTCGACGCCCTTCGTGACAAAAAAGATATCCCTGGATTAGAAGATGACGAGGCCGCGGTCGTGAAATACGGCCAAGAATTCTTCCGTACCAGGAATGTCAGGCAGGACACATTCGATGCAGCGTTGGCGCAATTCGGTGTTCTCGGGTTGACTGAGCTAACCAACCTCATGGGCTGTTATTCTATGCTGGCCTTCAACGTCAACGCATTTGGAGTCGAACTACCAGAAGACAGTCCGGAAAAACCGCTGCCGGTTTAGATATGCCAATCCGGCCTCGATGTCCCGAACGATGCGCGTTACCCCTGCGCTACACCCGACATGCCGGGATTCGCCTTGTTCGATAAGACTTCGAGGATCCACGCCTAAACCACTTTGTTAACCAACTAATGGATCCGATTTGTATCCACCGAGATCCTTGGGAATTTAGTTGTTGGGTGGGCGGACTCTCCTTCGTCTCCACCGCAAACAACCACCTCGGCTACTTTTAACATCTGGTCATGCTAAGTGCTGATTGAGAGTACGCCAATACCTGATGCTAAGGTGGATGCAGGTAGTGTTTGCTCAACCTAGGATGAGCGGGTTGGTTGGAGCCACGGTATCCGCCACCGTCATTCTAGCGGAAGCTGATATCCAGGATATTCTTGGGTGAAGATGGTCCCATTGTCGCTCATGATGAGCTCCGTCGAACCACCTCATTTTGATAGCAATACTCCACCGGAGCGCTTTTAGACAGACTCATGATGATCGAATCTAACGGACATTTCTCCTCCCCTCAGTCATTCCGACGAAAGGCGGAATGGCTGGGATGGAGTGTCTACGGACGGGGTTTGTTGGAGGTTACTCCGGAGATTGCCTGAAGATGGTGAGGATGCGGTCCATGCCGGCCAGGTCTTGTTCCACGCTGGTGGAGCCTTCCTGGAAGTGGTTTAGGGCCAGCTTTTGGACCGCAGGTATCTGCTCCGGGTCCATCTCCAGCAAAATGATTCCACTATCCTTCAGCTTAGCTTCAGCTTGGGTTAGTAGTCGGCGGATCAGGCACAGTCCGTCGGGGCCGCCATCTAGGGCCAGGGCAGGTTCTTGCTGGACCTCAGGTTGTAGTGTGGGGATGCGACCGGTGGGGATGTAGGGGAGGTTGGCTACGATTAGGTCTACAGGTTCCGGCACGGGGTCCAGAAGGTCGCCGATGCCTAGGGAGACCCGCCCGGCAACGCCGTGTACCCGGACGTTGTAGGCTGCAACGTCCAGCACTGCATCGGCCACGTCTACAGCGAAGATCTTGGCCGCGGGAAGGTGCATGGCCAAGTTGATGGCGATGGCCCCGCTGCCCGTGCCGACGTCGGCGATAAGTAAGTCCCTGGATTCCATGCCCATCATAGCGATGAACAGGGCGTGTTCAACCAGGCCTTCTGTCTCGGGACGAGGTATCATCACCGCCGGAGTGAGGATGACGTTGATGCCGTAGAACTCACGCTGTCCCAGGATATAGGCCAAGGGTTCCCGTAGTAACCGGCGCTCCAAGAAGGCGTCCAAGGCAATCTGTTGCTGGGCGGAGACATCGGTCTCCTGCTCAGCGAAAATGCTCTGCCGGGCCATACGCATCACATTCATCACGAACACCTCGGCCTCCAGGCGGGCGTCGGGGATGCCGGCGGCTTCCAACTTCTGGTGGGTATCCTGAATGACGGTACGGAGCACAGACATAAGACGGCTTTCTAACCTTCGAAGTCAGCTAAAATTTCGAGGCAAACAGGTCTCTACAAATTAAGACCTACCGGGGAGATAACGGCAACATGAAAATGCCCTTGTAGGGCCTGTGCCGCTAGACGGTGGCTTCGCTTAGAAGGTGTTCTTGCTCCCAGGCGCTTAGCTTGTCGAACATATCATCCAGGCCGCCGTCCATGAGCCGAGGGATGTCATGGAAGTTCGCATTGCTGCGGTGGTCAGTAACCCGGTCCTGGGGGTAGTTATAGGTCCGTATTTTCTCGGAGCGTTCGGCGCCGCCCACTTGGGCACGGCGGCTGTCGCTGATCTCGGCGTCATGGCGCATCTGCTCGGCCTCAAACAACCGGGACCGGAGCATCGTCATCGCCCTTTGCTTATTCTTGTGCTGAGAACGCTCGTCCTGACAGACCACGGTCAATCCCGACGGTTCGTGAACTATTCGGATGGCGGTGGCCACTTTGTTGACGTTCTGGCCGCCGTGGCCGCCAGCGTGGTAGACATCTATGCGAAGTTCGTTGGGGTCGATCTTGACCTCAACTTCATCCACCACCGGCAGCACTGCGACTGTGGCGGTTGAGGTGTGGATTCGGCCCTGGGTCTCCGTGTTGGGAACGCGCTGGACCCGGTGAACGCCGGGCTCGAACTTCAGGCGGCTGAACACGCCTTTACCCTGTATCTCAAAAACTATCTTGTTGAATCCGCCAACTTCTGTGGGGTTGGATTCCATGACCTCGACCTTCCAGCCTTGGTTCAAGGCGTAACGAGAATAGGCCCGGTAAAGGTCGCCCGCGAAGATTCCAGCCTCGGCTCCGCCGGTGCCAGCCCGGACCTCCATGATCACGTCCCGCTCGTCATTGGGGTTCTTCGGGAGTAGGGCCAACGTCAACGCCTGGCTCAGGTCTTCCAACTTTTCCCGGTTCTCTTCCAGCTCTTCTTTAGCCATCTCGACTAGTTCTGGTTCCGAGCTGTCGTGCACCAAAGTCTCCAAGTCCTCTATCTCAGCGACCAGACCTTTGTATTCGCCGCCAATTTTAACCAGATTTTCTAGAGAGGTTCGCTCCCGTGCCAACTCCTGAACACGCTCAAAATTAGCCGCAATCTCAGGATTTCCCATGGATTCTTCAATCTGATGGTAGCGTCGGATCACCGGGTCTAGCTTGTCGAATATAGTGGGCATGATAGTTCTTCTATTGATATTCGCCGGCGCCAGTTATAACCGTGCCTGGTGTGTCGAATACCGCAACCTAACACTCAGTTTAACTTAGGAATGGAGGTTAAACAAGCACAATTTCGTTGATTCAAAAGGGGACTGAGCAGCCATACTCTAAGCTAACAGTCCTAACTTGACTCCCCGGTGCATCGCAACCGTGCCGAAACCCAGCCTCCGAAACTCAACGTTGGCCAACCCCAGTTCCGAAAGCATCTCTGCCAGCCGGTTGGCCTCCAAGAAATAATCAACCGACTTGGGCAGGTACGAGTAGGCGGTGCCGTCTCCGGCGACCAATCTGCCGATCAGCGGGACCAGGCCGTGAAACACAGGCCGAAATAGGCTAGACCTCAGGCCAGGCTTCATAGGAGAAAGTTCAAGTATAACCACCCGGCCTCCCGGACGCACAACCCGAACCATCTCGGACAAAGCCTTCCCGACGTCGGGCATGTTGCGGAGGCTGAACCCCGCAGTGGCACAAGCAAAACTGCCATTGGCGAAGGGTAAAGAAAGTGCGTCTCCGACCATCATGGTCACCGAGCCGGACATCCCACGGGCTGCCGACCTGGACTTGGCGCGTGAGACCATCCCTTCAAGCAAGTCCAGGCCCACAGTGTGGTCAACCTCCGGACGCCGGGCCAGCTCCAAGGCTAGGTCCCCGGTGCCTGTGGAAATGTCGATGGCCGAACCTTTGAGGCCCTGAGCCGCGAGCGCGGCAGCCTGCCGTTTCCAACGGCGGTGCATCCCCAGCGTCATTAGGTCGTTCATCAGGTCGTAGCGGCCCGATATACGAGAGAAGAGGTCGGCGACGTAACGCTGTTTCTCAGCGCCTTTGAGTTCAGCCATGGGTGGGGTCGGTCTAGGCCTCTGGGCCCTGATATTGCATCTCATCGGGCATGGTCTGGTCCAATCCCAAGGCCATGAATATCCGGGCGACCACGAAATCCACGACGTCACCGATGCCCTGCGGCTTCAGATAAAAGGCAGGTTCAGGTGGGATGACGACTGCTCCCATACGGCTCAGGGTCAACATATTCTCCAAGTGGATACTATGCAGGGGAGTTTCCCTGGGCACCAAGACCAATGGTCTCCGCTCCTTCAGACAGACGTCAGCGCTCCGAAGCAGCAGGTTACCGGACAGCCCTCCGGCCAGGGACGCGACACTATTCATGCTGGCCGGGACGATCACCATGCCAGCGGCGGGGTAGGTGCCGCTGGCCACCGGCGCTCGCAGTTCATTAATGGGGTAGTGAACGAATGATGGATGTTCTTGCCATTCGATCAGCGTTTCGTTGAAATTCTCATCCATTTCCTCTTGCCAGACCAAGCGGCCGGCGTTGGAACACAGCGCAACTGTGGGGATGTCTCGCCGCAGTAATTCGTCCACCGTGGCCCGGGCCATCACGGCCCCACTGGCGCCGGTTATCCCTACCACTACCGGGTTGGCCTTAGTGCTGGTCATAGCGCCACCGCCAGGACGGTGAACAGGAACAGCACCATGGAGATCACGCTGTTGTATTGGAAGAGGGGCGAACTTAGTTTGGACAGGTCATCGGGCTTGAGCAACCCGTTTTCAAAGGCCAACAGGCTGACGGCAATGGCCCAGCCTATGAAGAAATAAAAGGAAAGATCCATCCAGAAGCCCAGGGCCAGCAGGGCGGCTGCGGCGGTGGTGTGCATTACCTTAGTGGTCCGCAAAGCGGCCACGATTCCAAAGCGTTTGGGCAATGAATTGGTTCCGTATTTCCGGTCGAAGTCGAGGTCGGCGCAACCGTAGACAATGTCGAACCCACCCGCCCATAAAGCCACCGCCACCGATAGCAGGACAGCCTCAGGGGCGAGCTTGCCGGTTATTGCGATCCATGCCGCCGACGGCGATATGGCCAAGGCCCAGCCCAGGAAGAAGTGACACGCCCAGGTGTGGTATTTGGCGAAGGAGTACAGGACGACGTAGGCCGCGGCCACCGGCGCCAAGGCCAGTGCCAGCCCATTCAACTGAGCAGCCGCGTAGAAGAATACCCCGGTGCCGACCACCATCAAGCCAAACACTTCGAAGGGTTTCAGTTTGCCGGTGGGCAGATGGCGGTTCGCGGTCCGAGGGTTGTGGACGTCTTCTTTTCTGTGGATGAACCGGTTGGCTGCCATGCCCAGCGTCCGCACTCCGGTCAATGCCACGGTGATCCAGATAAAGGCGCTCCAGCCCGGCCATCCGTCCGCGGCCAAGAACATCCCCATACAACAAAAAGGAAGGGCGTAGAGGGATTCCCAAACCCGGATGGTGCTGAGGTAGCGGGGCACTCTCGTGGCGATGATCCCCGCAGGGGTGGTTATTACGCTTGAAGCCAACATGTCTCGTATCTTCTCACATCGCCGCCCACGCGGTGGGGTTTCCTTAGCGGAACCTGGGCGATGTCAAGACAGACCATAGTCACTCCATTTCCCGTCGACCAGGTCTTTCACCGCCTGGTCCATGATGATGTCCGGCGGCCACTCCCGGCGACGGCCGCCCTCTTCTATCGTCTTGATAGTGGCGTCGATGCCGACCTTGCTGCCGAATTTGGGTGTTGATGAGCCGATGTCCAAGTCGTCGATCGGGCCTTGGGCGAAGAGGAAATCTTGAGCCGGGTCGATGTTGTTAGTGACCCGCCAAGCAACCTCGGACATGTTGTGGACATCCACGTTGTGGTCTACCACGATGATGGTCTTAACCAAGCTCATGAGACCCAGCCCCCAAAGTCCGTGCATCACCTTCCGTCCCTGTCCGGGATACTCTTTCTTGATCGACACGATGACCAGGTTGGTGAACGAGCCCTCAGCGGGCATGTTGATGTCCACGACCTCGGGTAGGATCATTCTCATCAGAGGCAGGAAGACCCGCTCGGTCACCTTGCCCATGTAGAAGTCCTCCATGGGCGGGCGACCCACGATGGCGGCCGGATAGATCGGTTCCTTGCGGTGGGTGATGCAGGTTACGTGGAAGACCGGGTAAGGGTCTTCCATGGAGTAGTAGCCGGTGTGATCGCCAAAGGGGCCTTCGTCTCGCTCTTCGCCTGGTGTTACATACCCTTCCAGCACAATCTCAGCCTGGGCGGGCACCATCAGATCGTTGGTCTTGGCCTTGACCAGTTCCACACCCTCTTCGCGGAGGAACCCTGCCACTGCCATCTCATCCATGTCGGGCGGCAGGGGCGCGGAGCCGGTCCAGATGGTGGACGGGTCGCCGCCAAGCGCGACAGCAACGTCCAGCTTCTCCAATCCGAGTTCGTGGCTCATGCGGTAATGGTGTGTCCCTACCTTATGGGTCTGCCAGTGCATGCCGGTGGTCTGCTTGTCGTAGACCTGCATCCGGTAGGTGCCGTAGTTCTGGATGCCCGTCTCCGGGTCCTTGGTGATAACGAGCGGAAGGGTTACGAAAGGGCCGCCGTCCAGGGGCCAGCATTTCAGTATAGGGAACTTATAAAGATCAACATCGTCGGCCTGAATAACCAGTTCTTGGCAGGGAGCGCTGTTCACGGTCTTGGGCTGGAACGCCCCCAGGTGCACCAACTGTCCAAGGGTGCGTAGTTTGTTCATCAGGCCCTTGGGTGGGCCGTGTATCAGGTCTAGGAGGCCTTCGATTCGGCCGACCAGGTCATCTATGCTATCGACCCCTAAAGCCCAAGCCATCCGTTGGTGCGTGCCGTACATGTTGATCAACACCGGGGTGTCGTAGCCAGTGACGTTTTCGAACAGGAGGGCCGGCCCGCCCGACTTGATCACCCGGTCGGCGATCTCCGTGATTTCCAACTCGCGGTTGACCGGCGCGGAGATGCGACGCAGCTCGCCCTTCTCTTCCAGGAAACGAATAAATTCTCTAAGGTCTTTGAATTTCATCTTGATGCGTGGACATTGTATCCGCTGGCGAGTCATGGCTTCAATCGAATGGGTAGGGGCGACCCGTAGGCGCGGGTTTTCAACCCGCTCGGTTCAGGGGGGTATGACGCGAATCTAAGGAACTGTGAAGGCCGTTCACCGTGATTTGGCTGTCGGATGCGAGAGTCGGCTGCCTAACAACCAGCGGGTTAATAACCCGCGCCTACGGCAGACGGATTGTCTTGTGTAGACGTTTCTTGGATTCAGGCTTTCGCCGGAATCACGGAGGTGGTATGGAAGGGAAGAGGAAATAAAAACAGGGCTGGCGAAATGCCAACCCTGTTTTGGTTCTACCTTATCTTGGTGCGGTTTAGAAGCCGGATGAAGACTCGGTGCGCATCTTGCTGAAGCAATCACTGCAGTAAACCGGACGGTCGCCTCGGGGCCGGAAGGGCACCATGGCGTCATTGCCGCACTCGGCGCAGTTGATGGGGTACATCTCTCTGGGGCCGTCTTGGTACATACCTGCGGACCTTTGCTCGGAACGGCGCACTGCCCGGCAACTGCGGCAGCGCTTGGGCTCGTTGCCGAACCCCCTTGCTTGGAAAAATTCCTGTTCACCAGCCGTAAAGATGAACTCCCCACCACACTCCACGCAAGTTAGGGTCCTATCTGACAATGCCACTGGTCGACCTCCTGGGTCTTCTCCCCGAATTTGGTTCCCCCGGCCAAGTGGTACCGGTTACTGACGTTCCCTTCTCTACTAGTGTTTCGGTAACCCGTTCAGCCTAACCCTGGTTCGGGTTGGGGCACATTATACCCATTAACATTCTCTTTGCAAGCGCAATTTTCGCCTATCTGAAAATTGGTTGAGAATGGTATTCCAGTATCGTATTTCCTAATAAGAGACGAAATGCGCAAACCCAATGGTCCATAAATTGTCACCGTTAACGATAGATTGGCCGTGTTCTCTTGTTAACATAAACGACAACAAGATGCGGCCTGATCCAGTGTGACAAAACGCGAAGGCGAGGCTTTGGCGAATATCAAGAAAACTACCTGATTCTTGGACTTGGGTGGCCCGTTATCCGCGCTCTTCATCTACCAAAAAGCAGGATGAGGCCTTAAACACTGCCCATAACCGCTGACCAGTCCTGATCCCCATCTTCTCCAGAGCCGCCCCGGTGATGTGACAATGCAACGGTTGCCCACAGTCTAAGGTCACCGCGTATCCAGGCGGACGGGACTCGACCGACACCACCTGGCCCGGCAGCCGGTTCCGAGCCGAAGACCCGGCCAGGTCTTCCTTGGCCAAGATGATGTCCGATGCCCGGATGCCCACCGTAACTCTGTCCGTCCCGTCTTCCGAACCGGCGTTTGCAGAGGTGTGGGAGTCCAAAGGCACTTCCAGCTGTAAGCCCGGGCCCACGCAGCTCATGGTGCCGTCACGGGGATTCCTTTCTTGGACCTCTAGGTCGAACAGGTTCTCCACTCCCACCAACCGCGCAACCCGCCCCTGTCCCGGCTGCCCCAAAACATCTAAGGGGTCGCCCGTGACCAGCGTCCGGCCTTCATTGATAACCTGCACCGAATCGCCTAAGGCTAACGCCTCCTCCCGGTCATGGGTCACCAACATCACAGGCACCGGGGACTGGGCCAGCATGTCTCTAAGCTCACGGCGCAGTGTCCGGCGCAACTCGGCGTCCAATGATGCAAAGGGTTCGTCCAGCAGCAGCATAGCCGGCCGGGACGCCAACGCCCTTGCCAAGGCAACCCGCTGTTGTTGGCCCCCGGACAGTTCCCAGGGGTAGCGTTCCTCAAGCCCTTCCAACTGGAATAAGCTAGATAGTTCTGAGAAGCGTTTCCGGCCAGTGGGCGAGTTTCGGTCTGGAAGTCCAAATGCGATGTTGGCCGCCACTTTTAGGTGGGGGAAAAGGTGGTATTGCTGGGTCAGGTAGCCTAGCCGCCGCTCGTGGGTGGGCACCCAAGTCCCATCGCCGCTATCGTAAACAACTTGGCCGCCCACTTCGACATGTCCGCGCACGGGACGCAAGAGCCCCGCGATGGCCCTGAGGGTTGTCGACTTTCCCGCTCCAGAGGGCCCGAACAACACCAGGACCTGTCCGGGCTCGACCTCCCATTCGGTCTCCAGATGAAAATTGCTAACCCGGCATTCCACCCAACCTTTGGCATGGGTTTCTACCGTCTGGTTGTTGATCATCGGCCCTGCCACCTTCGTCGGGTGAGCAGACCCAACAACGCCAACACCAGGACGGACCCGGCCAGCAGCATCACCGAGAGGGCCAGGGCGCCATCGAGGCTGGTCTCCATCGTCGACATGATGGCCAGCGGCATGGTTTGGGTCTCGCCGGTCAGGTTTCCGGCGAACATCATGGTGGCGCCGAATTCGGACAGCGCCCGGGCCCAGGCCAATCCCAAACCGGTGAACATGGCGGGCGCAGCTAGGGGCAACGTGATTCGGAAAAATGTGCGCCACGGAGAAACACCCAGGGTCTGGGCGATATCTTCGAAGTCTTTGGCTCCCGATTGGAAGCCCAGCTTGGCGGCGCGTATGAAGAAAGGCGAGGCCACGAATATCTGAGCGAACACCACGGCAGTGGTGGTGAATGGGATCGTTATCCCGATGTTCTCCAGTCCCGGCCCGATGAGCCCGTTCCGTCCGAAAGCCATCAGCATGGCAACCCCGGCGACCACCGGCGGCAGGACCAAAGGCAACTCCACCAAGGTGTCCACGACCCTGGCCCACATATTGTCGCTCCGGGCCAAAAGGTATGCAAAGGGCGTTCCGAGCGCGACCACCACCGCCATGCTGATGATGCTGGTCAACAGCGACAGGCGAAGAGCAGTCAGAGCGGAGTCTCCGGTAACGGCGTCAAGAAAGTCGCTTTGTTGGGTGGACTGTACCAGCAATGCAATCACCGGTAGGCCGATGAACAGCACATAGAGCACCGCGCCGCTGCCGCCCAAAATTCCGGCTGGATGGCTCCTGAGGAGGCCCAGCGAGTTTATGGTTGCCAATCTGTCAGTCCTAAGTTCTGAATCATGGTGAACTGAAACCATGCGCGTCGAGAATGTGTCGCCCAGCTTCAGAAAGCACAAACTCAACGAACGCCCTGGCTAACTCAGGCTCGGGCGCGTCCTTTAGAAGAGCAATGGGGTACATGGCACTCACGTTAGCCTTCTTGGGGATGGCGATGAAACTCATCTCGCTGACTCCTGTTTCGGAAGCAAAAACGATATCCGTTTCGTAGACGATACCGGCAGCCACCTCTCCCAAGACTACTTTCTGAAATGCCAAGCTGGCATTTGGTTCCCTCGACGCCAAGTTCGCCAACACATCATCTTTGAACCCACTGCCCAACCCTAGACCAACATCGTTGGATAGATTCTCTAGTACCTGCCGAGAATATGCGCCCACCGGAACGCTTTCTTGGCCCAGTACTACCCTGATCTCAGGCTTACCTAGGTCCGATAAATTTGTAACTGGGCCGTTCGAATTGGCGATCACGACCAGAGCGTTGGATGCAAAGTCAGTTGGCGTTCCTGAGACCAAGTTTGCGGCCACGAGGTGGTCCATTTGGATGGAGTCGGCCGAGGCAAATATATCGGCCTTGGCCCCAAATTCTAACTGAGAACGCAACCGCTGGCTGCCGCCGAAGTCCAGTTTCACTTCAACTCCAGAGTTCTTGGCCTCGAAGGCCCGGGCCACGTCCTTGAACGCCCCGGTCAGCGATGACGCCGCAAATACCCGCAATGACGCCCCATTGTCTCCGCCACAGGAAACAATCAGGATCAAGAAAAGGATGAATAGGATTTTGACCTGTTTTATCGGCAAGGTAAAGTTCATGGAATAAGGCATATGCTGAGATTGGATGATTGTAAAGTAACCTTGATATTATATCAAGGTTACTGTACCGTTAATCCATGCCTCGAAGTAGTAACAACCTTCAGAACAACCTGAAACAAGCGCGCACCAGGGTTGGCCTCACCCAAGGGGTATTGGCCAGCCAGGCGGGCATCAGCCGTCAAGCCTACTCCTCACTGGAGTCCGGCAGCGCCAATCCCTCCACCGAAGTCGCTCTGCGGTTGGCGCAGGCCCTCCAAGAGAGGGTTGAGTTACTCTTCTATCTTCCTGAGCGGGCCCCAACTGCCATCGAAGCAGAACTCGTCACCGACTCTTCGCCGGAGCCGGTGCTCAGCGATTCCTCACAAAGAGCGCGATTGTTCCGCGTGGGCCAGAAGATGCTGGCCCGGCCACTGACCGGCGCCGGAAACTGCCGTCATGCTGTGATCGCCGCCGAGGGACTCATTGTTCCAGATGGCGGGTCCCAAAAACGCGTAACGGTGCAGCCCTTCGATCCGGAGGAAGTCGAGTCTCCGACCCTGGCCATGCTGGGTTGCGACCCGGCGGTGGGACTGCTGGAATCGGGCCTCCGCTCCCGGGGAGTGGCCTTGGTGGCGGGCGAAGAGAGCAGCAGCCAAGCGCTGATGGGCTTGGCCAGAGGGGAAGCTCACGTCGCCGGCTGCCACCTGTTGGACGACGCCACCGGAACCTACAACACTTCTTGGGTTGAGCGGCTTGTGCCCTTCTCCTGCGTGCTGGTGACTTTCGCATCTTGGCAGCAAGGGTTGATCCTGGCCTACGGGAACCCCAAACAAGTGGGGGGAGTGGCCGACCTGTCCAATCCGGGGATCAGACTGGTCAACCGGCAGGCCGGCTCAGGGAGCAGAGCGCTGTTGGACCGGACTTTGGCCGCATCCGATATCCCGGCCGGGCAGGTTATCGGTTACGAAAGAGAAGAAAAGGGCCATCTGGCGGTAGCGGCCGCCGTGGCATCGGGCAGCGCAGATGTCGGGATCGGTGTGAAGGCTGCCGCGGTGGCGATGGGCTTGGACTTCCTTCCCCTGGAAGAAGAACGATATGACCTGGTGATCCCCGAGCATTTCCTTTCCGAAGGGCCGGTCCAGGTGTTATTGGACCTGCTTTGTCGCCCTGTGTTGCACCGGCGGGTGGAGAGTCTCGGTGGCTATGACACCTCCAACATGGGTATCCAATCTTCAGTTGCCTAACAGCCCTCGCTTGACGGAGCCGTGCGGCTGGGTTGTAATGGGTCGGCATAGTGGCGGATGTTATCCGACCGCGAACTGGAGGTTAATCATGGCAATGGTACGATGTGTCACCGAGATGGGAATGGGCGTGGATGTCCATGGTCTGGACTACACCAAGGCGGCCACCCGGGCCGTATTCGACGCTCTTCATCACAGCAGCTTGGGATTCATGCGAATGTTAGGCAAAACCGCCGACGATATGACGGTGGATATCACCATCGGAGTTTCCAAACCGGACCAAGTGGATACTGAAGCAGTCGCCGCCACGCTCCCCCACACCAATGGAAAAGGCACCTGCAAGGCGGTTGTCGGAGGCCTGGAGATACCAAGTGCGGACGGCAACGATGGGTTGCTAGTAGCCAACGCAGTCATCATAGTCAGCTTCGACGACGGCAAATAAACCCCATAGAATAAACCATGCTGGGGCGATCGATTCGACCCCGTTGGAGAGACTCATGCCATTCGTCAAAAAGGAGGAGGCCGAGGGCGGTAGTCCCACTTCGGGCACTCAGGCCACGATTCTGGTGGGTAAGGACACCGGCGGGAAGAACCTAACAGTGGTTAACGCCAGCATCGACCCCGGCGCCGGTCTAGCCCTGCACATCCATCCCGATTACGAAGAAGCCACTTTGGTGGTGGAAGGTAACATCGAGGCGGTGCTGGAGGGGGAGACCCGCATACTGGGGCCGGGAGACTTGCTCTTAGCTCCCGCCGGGGCGAAGCACACCATCACAAACCAGTCGAACAAACCGGCCAAGGTGTTGGCGATTTACCCGACCACCAACCCTGAGAGGATTTTCGTCTAGACGGGCCACCGAAGCCATCATGTAATTTTGCCGAAGGCCAGAATCCTGAATGGCTGCGTCAGTCAATCATCACCCACGAGAGCATCCTGGATTCCAGCCTTCGATGGAATGACGATGAGGGATTAGATAAACAAGAAAAGCCCAGTCTTTCGGTAGAAGGACTGGGTTTTTCTTGTTTCCGTTGTTGGCGGGCGTGAGCCGGTTTCGCGGTTACCTAGCTGTTGTGGGTCCTGGTCGACGCCAGGATGTTGAACTTCATGATACCAGGGTCAACCTGGTGGACGGATGTCAGGTGCTCACTCATGTCTTTAACGACAGCGTCGTCGTCATCACCTTTAGCGACATAACGGCAACCCTTACCGGAAGCGTCGAGAGCCAAAGAAAGTAGGGAGTTACAACGTGCGAATCTAACCATGTTCAATCTCCTCCCGTTGTTGGCCTAACTGGAGAGTCGGGCCCCAACCTGGCAAATTTTCTGTGCAATCATGCGGAGATCTGGGTTTATGAAACCTTAGACCTAGCCTAGCCGCTGTACTGCAACCGGCCCTAGTTTACTCGACAGAACCCAGCACGTCCACAGGTAATCCGGTTGGGTTTGGTCAACCCCCCGATTTTTCACGGGCTAGCCGGGCGAATGCCCATACCATTTCATCTCCGCCTTCCCCGCTCAAAGTCAGCCGGATCAGGGCGCGACCCTCCACGAAGAACACGGTTGACGCATCTTCCCCGTTCAACTGCTCGCTCATAACCCCCGTGTTGTCTTCAAAGCCCGCCACCGCCTCGGCCGTCACTCCCTGGGCGACCTGGTCCTGCTTGATGCCGGCCAAAATGCTTCTGGCGATGTCCCCATTCTTAAATAGCACCAGACTTTCAACGAGATTGAATTCGGGGCTGCTCAGGACAACCTGGACGGCGGGTTCGTCCAGGTTGGTCGACCCATCCTCACGATTGGTCTTGGTGACCGCCGTTTCCGGAAAATCTCGTGGGCCCAGGAGTAGATCACGTGGCGGGGTTCCGTCACCGGAGCATGCCGCCAGCAACCCGGCAAACAGCACCACCAGCGCTACAGAGGTGAGTCGTTTAGCGATCACAGCTAACCCTGATCTCCTTCGGGCGCGCCCCATCCGCCGGCGCCGGGGGTGCGGATGCTGATAACATCTCCTGCCTCGACGTCCACTAATTCCTTGCCGGCCAAGGTGATCTCCTCATACCCACCCCGCAGCAGGACGTTCTCGCCCGGTTCTCCGTGATGCCCGCCGTGATAGCCGGGGGGAGGCAGTTTGCGCCGTTCCGACATCAGAGTGACTCTGGCTGGGCCAAGGAACTCCACTTCCCGGATGACGCCGTCTCCACCCTTGAACTTGCCGTCGCCGCCGGAGCCGCGCCGCACCGCGTACCGCTTGAGACGGAGGGGAAAAGCGAACTCCATGGCTTCCACGGGGGTGTTCATGGTGTTGGTCATGTGGGTGTGGATGGCCGAGATGCCGTCCTTGTCTGGTCTGCCGCCCATGCCTCCGGCGATGGTCTCGTAGTAGACAAAGGGCTTGTTCCGGACCGGGTCGTGCCCGCCGATGATCATGTTGTTCATGGTGCCCTGGCTGGCGGCCGGGATGACATCTGGTAGGGCCTGGGCCAGCGCGCCCAGCAGAACGTCCGTGATCCGCTGTGAAGTCTCTACGTTGCCGGCAGCTACCCCTCGCTGGGGTTCGGGGTTAACCAAGCAGCCCAGGGGCGTGATGATGTTCAGGGGACGGAAGCAGCCTTGGTTGGCCGGGGCTTGTTCGTCCAGCAGGCAGCGCACCACGTACAGGCAGGCTGAGCTGGTGACTGCAACAGGCGCGTTGATACAGCCGGACCGTTGGGGCGACGTGCCCGTAAAATCAATCTCCATCTCATCGCCAGAGACCGTGATGGCCACGGTGATGGGCACCAGCTCCTGGGTTAGGCCGTCGTCGTCCATGTAGTCAGTCACTTGATAGCGGCCGTCGGGAATCTTGGAGATGGCCCGCCGGGTCACCCGTTCTGTGTAGTCTAAAAGCGCCGCCATATGTTCCAAGGTATCGGCCAAGCCGTAGCGCTCGGTGACCTCTCGCATGCGCTGTTCGCCGACCTTGATGGCGGCGGTCTGAGCGGCCAGGTCGCCCTTGCGCTCGTCAGGGGTCCTGGAATTTCGGCAGATCAACTGGATGATTTCTTGGTTCAACCGACCGCGGCGGGCCAGCTTGATGGGAGGGATGATGGTCCCCTCTTGGTACAGCTCAGTCGACAGAGGGAGGGAGCCGGGGGTCATGCCGCCAACATCGGCGTGGTGGCCCCGGTTTGCCACGAAGCCGGCCAGTTCTTTCTTGCCGTCCCGTTCGGCGTAGATGGGCGCGACCATGGTGATGTCGGGTAGGTGGCTGCCTCCTTTATAGGGGTCGTTGAGCATCACGATATCACCGGGGTTCAGTGAATCGGGGAATACCTCAAGGGCGGCCTTCACCGACGCCGGCATCGCGCCCAGGTGCACCGGAATATCGGCAGCCTGAGCCACCATGTCACCCTGAGGATTGAACATCGCGCATGAGAAATCGCGCCGTTCTTTGATGTTGGGCGAGTAAGCGGTCCGCTGCAGCGCAACGCCCATCTCCTCGGCCACCGACTCAAACTTGCTCTTGAAAACTTGTAGGCTCACCGGGTCTACAGGCATCTGTTACCTCTTTGACTTGGGCTAACTCTGATCATCCTAGGCTAGGTCCAGCAGGATATCTTCGTGGGTTTCGCCGTTGGTGGGCGGGACCAAATAGAAGTACTCGGTGCCCATCCAGGCGGTCAACACCGTTGGGGCCAGCAAGCTGAACGGGCCGTCGGGGTCAACCTGAGTCCGATGGCAGCTCAATGATTCTTTCTTGATGTCGACGTAATCCGATACGTCTCTAACCGTGGTGACGTAGTCGTCGGGAGATCCAATATCATTTAATTGCTCCTTGGCGAACGGGGGTGTGATCCCGGCGTCGGTCATGTCCTGCCATAGTTTCTTGAAATTCTTTTTCGGGAAACATATGTGATACACGTGAGGGCGCTCCCCGGTCATAGCCTCGATCACCGCGGTGATGCGATGGTACACGGTTACGTGGTCCGGGTGACCGTAGCCTCCTGTGGGGTCGTGGGTGAAAACGATGTCCGGCTTCAGCTCTTCCATCAAAGCCGATATTTGTGCCTCAACCTTGGCTGGGTCGGCCTGATACAGGCTGGCAGGGTTGTTGTTGTCCGGAGTGCCGTCCATACCCGAGTCCCGGTAACCGAGGAACCGCACGTCCGAGATCCCGGTTACTGCCATGGCGTTCAGCATTTCCTCTTGACGGACCTGCCAGAGGTTGTCGCAGTTGGCCAGGGACGGGTCGCTGATCTCTCCCACGTCGCCGTTGGTGGCGCAAACGTTAGTCATTTTGTGGCCTTTCCGCGCCAACTCAGCCAACGTCCCTCCGGATCCGAAGGCTTCGTCGTCTGGATGGGCGAATATGCTTAGCACTGTAAGTTTGGGATTATCCTGAGACACTTGGGCCATGGTGTACTCCGATAAACTCTTGTTTGACGCCAATGCGGTTCAGCAGCAGATTGCCGAAGGGGTCCACCGCGCCGCTCCAGCCGGGAGGTACAACCGTGGTGCAGTCCATCTGGACCACCAGCGCCGGTCCTGATATGCGATTGCCGCAGACCAGTTCTTCCCTCTGGTATAGCGGCGAGTTCATCGCGCCCTCTTGGAAGACCACTTCGGCCTCGCCGATCAGAGCAGGCTTGGGGTCTGTCGCCCTGGTGCTCTGGGGTTCGATGGCCGGTTTTTCCATGGCCACATCCAGTTTCAGACGCAGGTTCACCACTTCTACAGGCTCGTTCTTGTCGGCGTAACCGAACCGCCGAAGATGGGCCTTGTAGAACGCATTTCCAATCACCTTGGTCAATTCGGCCTTGGTGGCGGGGGACGGATAGTCCACGGTCAGCTCAAACGACTGGCCGACGTAACGCACGTCTAAGAACCGGCGGGCAACCATCTTGTCCACCGATAAACCCTCGCCGGACATTTCAGTCCTGGCCAGACCCTCCATGCCCTGGAACTCCTCGTCTACCCGCGCCCGGTCCAAGTCGGCGCCCCGCAGCATGACCGTGCGGGAGTAATCCTTCACGATGTCGGCTATGGCCACTCCCAACGCTGAGAGTATGCCAGGGCGAGACGGTACCAAGACCCCGGGAATCCCGAGTTCCTGGGCCAGCTCGCAGGCGTGCATCGGCCCGGCGCCGCCGAATGGCACCAGGGTGAACAGCCGCGGGTCGTAGCCGCGCTCCAGGGATATGGTGCGAATGGCCCGTTCCATGTTGGCGTTGACCACCCTGTTGATACCCAGAGCAGCCTGGACTGCATCGGTATTTATACGTCTTGCGAGGGTCTGCATTAACCCTTCAACCCGACCCGGATCGAGGGTCATCCGGCCACCCAAGAACCGGTCGGGCAACAGGCGTCCCAGCAGCAGATTAGCATCGGTGACGGTTAGTTGGTCTCCCCTGCCGTAGCAGGCGGGGCCGGGTTCCGCTCCGGCCGATTCCGGGCCTACGACTAACGCGCCGCCGGTGTCCATACGGGCGATTGAACCGCCGCCGGCCCCGACGGTGTGAATGTCGATCATGGGCACTCCGATGGGGTAGCCGCCAACGTGGGAGGAAGTGGTTTCTTTGATCTCGCCGGGGCACAGAGAGACGTCGGTGGATGTGCCGCCCATGTCCACGGTGATGATGTCGGGATAGCCAGCCTGCATCGCCGTGTAGAACGCGCCGACCACGCCGCCGGCCGGGCCGCTCAGGATGGTGCGCACCGGCTGTTCTGAAGCTAAACGGGCCGTGATGCTGCCCCCGGACGACTGCATGATACGCAGTCCCGTGCCGAGAGGCCCTTCCAACTCTCCCAGGTACCGGCTCATCACCTGGCCTACATATGCGTTGACCACTACGGTGCTGGCTCGTTCGTACTCCCTGAATTCAGGCAGCACCTGTGAAGAGATCGAGATATACGGCGGATTTTTCATCTTCCGCAGCGCGTTCAAAACCAAGTCTTCGTGGGCCGTGTTCAGGAATGAGAACAGGAAAGAGACGGCCACTGATTCGGCTTGGCTGTCTTCCAGCAACCCAATCAGGGTTTGGATGGACTCCGATGTTAAATCTTCGACGATGGTCCCGGTGTGGTCGATCCGTTCCGGCAGTCCAAAGCGCAGATCCCAGGGCACCAAGGCCGGGGCCCGGTCCATCTCAAAATTGTAGAGTTCTGCGCGGCTCTGGCGGCCAATCTCCAACACGTCTTCAAATCCCATGGTAGTGACTAACGCGGTTCGGGCGCCCTTGCCCTCCAGCAATGCGTTGGTTGCGACGGTGGATCCATGGACGAATTCCGCAGTGGTGACGCCGGTCTCCTTCACGCCTTGCAGTATCCCCTGGGAAGGGTCGGCCGGAGTGGAAGGCAGCTTGTGGACCGTCAGTTTCCCGTCTTCCAAGACGGCAATGTCGGTGAATGTCCCGCCCACATCAATCCCTACAACTCGGTGCAGCGCATTCAGGTCATTAGCGGAGTTGCTGGGCATTGAGAAATACGCCTCCGGGGGAAATTGTTTGGATTGAGTACGGAAATGGAAGGGAGCCTATCCCTCAAGGGCGATCCGGATTCGCTTGTTGATGCGGCCCTTGCTCTCGTGACCGACCACCTTGATGACTCCGACCTCGCGGGTGTTGGCCACGTGGGTCCCGCCGTCGGCCTGCAGGTCCAGCCCATGGATGTCGATGGTTCGTATCTCTTGGATGTTGGGCGGCAGCAAGTTGATCTTAGTACGGATCAGGTCCGGCATCTTGTCGGCCTCTGCCCGGGTGAGGTTATTGACGCTGATGTCTCGGTCTTGAGTGACCTCGGCGTTGACCTTCGCCTCCAACTCCTCGACGAACTCGGCTGAGAAGTTTTCGAATTCAAAGTCCATGCGGCCCTCGCCGGGTTTCATGTCGCCACCGGTCACCGACGCGCCGTAGTCACGCCAGACGACGCCGCAGAGGATATGGAGGGCAGTATGGGTCCGCATCAGTAGGTAGCGGCGCTCCCAGTCGATTTCGCCTTTCACCGTTGCGCCATTGGCAGGTAGATCGCCGGTTATCTGGTGGACCAGGTTGCCATCGACCCGCTTGATTCCGGTTACCTGGTATTCTTGGCCGCTGGTGCTCAGTGTGCCGGTATCGGTGGGCTGGCCGCCGCCGCCGGTATAGAAGGCGGTACGGTCCAGAACAACGCCGCCGTTGCCCACGTCGGTCACGGTGGCCTCGAATTCCTTGAGGTAACTTTCAGTATGGAAAAGCAGTTCGGTCATCTGGACTTCCGGCATCGGGTTTGCGGGCTCGAATCTGGGTGCGCGAGCAGCGAAAAACCGATCTGATTTTAGCGCGGGCCTATTATAGCAGACAGGGCCCTCCGAATAATCGGCGTCCGAAGGGAAAAACCGAATCCAACAATCGGGAATACCCCGTTAATACAACCGCAAATATAATCGCAGATTCAGTTGTTTTTCCCCAGGTGGAATGACATAATACGCAGGCCTTCTCGGAAGCGGCGTCCACTGCGGACGCCTTTCAACTTTTCAATCAATGCTACAAGCAAACTACCAGGTGGGCGGAAGATGAAGATATCATGCTTGCAAGAGAACCTCAGCAGAGGACTGGCCGTGGTTGGCCGGGCGGTCGCCAATAGGGCTACCCTGCCGGTGACCCAGAACGTGCTGCTCAGCGTCGATCAATCGATGCTGAAGCTGTCGGCCACCAACCTGGAGATCGCTATGACCACGTGGGTCGGGGCGATGATCGAAGAGGAAGGCTCGATCACGGTGCCGGCCCGCCTGCTCACCGAGTTCGTGAACTCTCTGCCCAACGACAAGATCGACCTGGAGTTGGACGAAGGTTCCGGTCTGCTGCACATATCTTCAGGCAACTCCGACGCCCACATCAACATCACCGACGCCGCTGAGTTCCCTCCCATTCCCACGGTGGATGACGGGGTTGCCGCCGAGGTTGACCCTCTGGTTTTGAAGTCAGCTATCACCCGGGTAGCTTTCGCAGCCGCCACCGAGGAATCCCGTCCGGTGTTGACCGGCGTTGAGGTCAAACTGGATGAAAGCACGTTCACCATGGCAGCCGCTGACGGGTTCCGCCTGGCAGTACAGAACGGAACCTTGCTCAAGGCGGTGCCTGATGAGGTCAGCGTGATCATCCCGGCACGCACAATGAACGAGTTGAACCGCTTGATCGGCGACCGGGAAGAGCCGGTTGAGATCTTGATGACTCCCGAGAAGGGACAGGTCATGTTCCGGGTAGGGGGCGGCGACACCGTTGAGATTGTCTCCCAGTTGCTCCAGGGCACTTTCCCCAACTACGAGCAGCTAATACCCCAGAGCTACACCACCAGGGCCGTCATGGACCTGCCAACGGTGCTTCGGGCCGCGCGGACCGCTTCAATCTTCGCCAGGGACGGCAGCAACATCATCCGGATGCACCTGATGCCGGCCGCCGCCGATACCGAACCTCCCAAGGTGGAGATATCCGCCCGCTCCGAAGAAGTCGGCGACAACCAAGACGTGGTCGACCTGGATGAGATCGAAGGCGAAGAAGGCAAGATAGCCTTCAACAGCCGATATCTACTGGACGTGCTGGCCGTGCTCGAAAAAGGCAAAGTAGCCCTGGAGACCACCACATCCTCCAGCCCTGGCGTCTTCAAACCCACCGACTCCGAAGACTACATCCACGTGGTCATGCCAATGTTCGTACAATGGTGACCAAAGCCTATAATTCATTCCATTAAGATAAAAGGGGGACCGGCTCAGCCGGTCCCCCTTTTGTTATCCAGGGCGTACCTTCTGCTTGCGCCCTGTCAGTCCTTGGTTTAGCAGAAAGTGAGCAACCACTATCGACGATCATTCTATTGGGCGAACAGCTAACACTAACGACCTTGGGAAATTTCCCATATTAGGACAATACCCTACAACCGAAGGCCCGATCGATGTTAGGCCGCCCACTGTAAGGCTTGCGTGTAATCTACCTCAATCAGCTGCATCTAATGTTTGGCCTTGGCTACTTAATTGTAGGCCTGGATAACCGTTCTGAGCTAATTCGTCGCAGGCTTTCTTGTAGTGGTCGAAGCCCCCAACGTATGGCATGAACACGCGGGGTTTGCCCGGAACGTTTGCACCGACATACCAAGAGTTTGCGAGTGGATAAAGCGTCGAGTCCGCGATGTCATTGTTGTGCAGCACCCAGGCATCCTCAGCTTGCTGTTCAACATTGAACCGGGTAAAGCCGTTGAGTCGCATATACTCCAGGAATTCGGCGATCCACTCAGTATGCTGCTCGCCACCCAGGATCATCTGAGTCTTTACCGATGGGCTCTGGGGTCCGGTGATCATGAATAGATTTGGGAAGCCGGCCATCGCCAGCCCCATGAAGCAACGCGGTCCATTCGACCATTTGTCCTGGATGGTAAGTCCTGCTCCGTTGTCCAGTTCGATATTGCGCAGCGCCCCGGTCATTGCATCGAAGCCGGTTGCGAAAACTACCGCGTCCATTTCGTAATCGTTCCCATCGGCTGTCCGTAATCCCTGCGGGGTGAATCGCTCGATTGGGGCTTCGCGAATGTCGACCAGAGTGACGTTGTCTCGGTTGTAGGTCTCGAAGTATCCGCTGTCGAGTATCAGGCGCTTGGTTCCAATCGGGTGGTCGTAGGGGATAAGCTTTTCCGCTACTTTCGGATCCTTGACGGTTTGCCGAATTTTATCGCGCACGAAATCGGCCGCGGTATCATTCGCCTCCTTGTTAAGGAGGAGGTCCTTATAGGTGTACAGAAAGCTGATACTGCCCCCTTCGGCCCACTTTTCTTCGTAGGAGGCCTGTCGCTCGTCGTGCGGCACTTCTAGTGCCGACCGTGTTGGTGGCGGATAACCAGCTATGCCGAAAGGCGTATCGAAGGCAGCCTCACGGAGGGCCCGGTAGTTGACCTTGTGCGCAGCTTCTTTCTCGCTATCCATTGGGCCGTTGCGGGCCGGCAGGGAGAATTGTGGGGTCCGCTGGAATACATGGAGATGGCTTGCTTGTCGGGCGATAATCGGGATGGACTGCACGCCGGAGGAGCCGGTTCCGATAACGCCAACGCGCAGGCCAGTGAAATCGACACCGTCATGGGGCCACTGCCCGGTGTGATACCACTTGCCTTGGAAGGCGTCTAAGCCCTCGTATTCAGGAACTCGCGGTGTTGACAGGTTGCCCGTGGCCATGATGCAGAACCGGCTAGTTATACGTTGTCCGCCCCCCGTCGATAGCACCCACTGGTTTGCGTCCTCGTTGAACGTTGCAGACGTGATCGGACAGTTGAAGACGATGTCTTTGCGCAAGTTATGCCGATCAGCCACATGGTTGACGTAACGTAGGATCTCAGGCTGGGTGCCGTACCGTTCAGGCCATTGCCATTCTTGCTCTAGTTTCTCGTCGAAGGAAAATGAGTACTCAAGGCTTTCGACATCGCATCGACAACCAGGATAGCGATTCCAGTACCAGGTGCCGCCGACATCCCCACCCTGCTCGTAGACTCGAACCCGATAGCCGAGCCCGCGTAGATGATAGAGGGCATATAAGCCGCTTACCCCTGCGCCGACGATTACCACATCCAGTTCGGTGCCATCCAGGGTCTGTTCACTGGTCATATCGCCTCCTCATCCTTCCATTGATGCCCTCCGTCTGCCATCTCTATTTTACACATTCGACGATTAGGCTTCTATCCGTTAGTATCCTCCAATCTATTTTCGGTTTGGAGGAACCCTGTGACAACTTACATCTCTTTTCTCAGCTTCACAGAACAAGGCAACAAAACAATCAAAGACCTTCCAGCTCGAATAGCGGCTGGCCGTCAGGCATTTGAAGGCAATGGTGGCAAATTACTTAATTATCACCTGACGTTGGGCTCACAGGACGCCGTGGTTGTTTATGAATTCCCTGATGATGAAACAGCGGCGAGGATGGCACTTGCGCAAGCAGGCATAGGCAATCTCCGTGCTACTGCTATGAGGGCGTTCACGGAAGCGGAGATTCCTGGCATTCTAAACGGAATGCCGTAAAATTTGCGGTCTAATTTGTTAAATCAGAGGGATACTAATGTCTTTAGGTACGGAATTTACCAAAGCAACCCGAGAAGTATTTGCCAATAAAGATTCCGGCCGACTCGGAGAGTTCCCGACTGAAGATTTCAAGTGGACTACACCCTTGCGGAGTTTTTCTAACAGGCAGGTTTTTTTGGACTGGGTAGCCGCTGGTGGTAGCCCGACCAGCATATCGGAACCTATTGAATTTATCTACGAGAACGATGATATACCGGTTTGTTACCACGGTGCAGATACTGTTGACATGCGAGGCAATGCTAGCTGTAGCAGAGTACGGTGTGTTGAAAGAAAGAGAGACGGCAAGTTTTATGAATGGAGAGTCGCCCGAGCGGGAGATAAAACCTAGTCAATTATTAGACGTAAATTTTGGGTCTAAAATAGGGCCCAAATGTGACCAGACGTTTCACCAACTAGCAACAAGTGGCACCATTTCACATTAGGCATGGCAACGCACTCGAAAATTGTTATGCTCCGTACTCCGTCAATCAATGGTTAAGTCCTACGTTAGAAGCCCCCTCTGATTGTTTTCTACGAGGCTTCTCTTATTCCATTGACACCCCATCGGGAAGGCACTGTGGCAGCATATTTTATGGGTATGGGTATGGGTATCGGAGGCCCGAGAATGACAGGTTAATCTCCGTTCGAAGCTGGAACGAAGATATCTAGGTCATGCACCTCGCCGGCTCGAGCCAAATCGGAATGACCGATGATACTGCTTCGTGCACGCACTCATCATCGCCACCGTTTATCTGTTAACAGGAGTCGTGAAGGGTTTCCCGGCTCGACCGCCGAATTCACCCAAACTTGGTCAAAGGATAATCAAATGCCGTGCAACGAAATCTGTTATCTGACCGCCAGAGAAATGAGAGACAAGATTCACAATCGCGAACTGTCAGCAGTCGAGGTCATGGATGCGCACTTGATGCAGATCGAGCGTGTCAACTCAACCGTCAACGCGATCATCACTCTTCACTCGGCCCGGGCGATGGACAGTGCCAAAGCGGCGGACGCAGCGATTGCTAAAGGCGAATATATTGGGCCACTTCACGGACTTCCCACCGCGGTGAAGGACCTCACTTCAACCAAGGGTATGCGTACTACGTTCGGATCTCCCATATTTAAGGACAACGTTCCCAATCAGGATGCGATAATTGTCGAGCGAACCAAGAAAGCCGGCGCCATAATCATTGGCAAAACGAATACCCCGGAGTTCGGTGCCGGTTCTCAGACATTTAACACCGTATTCGGCGCAACACTTAACCCGTACGACACATCAAAGACATGCGGCGGAAGCAGCGGTGGTGCGGGAGTCTCGCTCGCCTGTAGAATGTTGCCATTCGCTGATGGAACCGACCTCGGAGGGTCATTGCGAAATCCAGCTAACTTCAACAACGTGGTCGGATTTCGCCCGTCCCCGGGACGGGTGCCGGCTGTTTCGCCATTGGAGTGGGATACGCTCAGCGTTCAGGGTCCAATGGCACGTACAGTGGGGGACGTTGCTCTCTTTCTAAGCGTCATAGCGGGGCCAGACAATCGCTCCCCGATATCCATAGACCAGCCCGGGGCAACTTTTGCTGCCCCCCTCGGAAGAGACTTCACGGGAGTGAGAATCGCATACGTACCCGACCTCAACGGTCTTCCGATAGATGCGAGAGTCGCCTCGATAATTGAGACCACCGCAGGCGTGTTGGAATCGCTTGGCTGTGTAGTCGACCAGGCCGCTCCGGATTTCAGCAACGCAGACGAGGTGTTCAAGACACTGCGAGCGTGGAGAGCAGCGTCTCTCAGGGCAGAATTACTAAAAGAGCACCGCAACTTGATCAAGGACACAGTGATCATCGAAATTGAGGCCGGTTTAAAACTAACAGCAAGCATTGTTGGTAGGGCGGAGGAGATGCGATCCACATATTTTAACCGGGTTTGTGCCTTCATGGAGAATTATGAGTTTATGGTTATGCCGGTGAATCAGGTTCCGCCGTTCGACGTGACAATCGAGTATCCGACCGAAATCAACGGCGTGCAGATGGAGACATACATTGACTGGATGAAGTCATGCTACTACATCAGTTCGCTTGGTCTGCCAGCGGCATCCGTGCCGTGCGGGTTTACTCCTGAGGGACTCCCAGTGGGCTTGCAGATCGTTGGACGTCACCACGATGACTTCGGTGTACTTCAACTAGCCAACGCTTTCGAGACGGCGTCACTGTTCGGGGAGAGATTGCCGGGGGTGTTGCAATGATGCATGTTAGGCACTCCAATCATCTATTAGAGACATCCCCGGCGAGTCCCATACCGGGTGGGGGTACTAGTGGGGTAGTGGAGGACTCAGCCAGACCAGGACCATTCCAAAGCAGCTGGCTTCAGCTTTGAGGAAGGCATAGGTGGCGGGGTTAAAGTACGCCATACCTCGGATGCGAAATTCCGTTCAACAGGCTTCGGATAATAAATGAGAACCCGAATCATAATGGTTAGGAGCAGCCAATAGTTAAACTACGATTGTTTAATCTCCGTCTACAAATATAACCCCACTGTCGGCTGAGGCAGTTCGACGCAATACCAGCGGGTTGTAGTCAGGAGAGTTGTACCATTCCTTTGCTTTCGCCATGGTTTCAAACTCGACCACGACCATGCCGGTAGGCGACCAATTCCCATCGGCCACTTCGATTTTAGTGCTCCCGATTACGACGGTTCCACAGTATTTCGCCAAGGTGGGTAAGGCCAAATTTTGATACTCTGAAAAAGCCGTTGGGTCGTTTACACTTTGGATAGCGCCAATCACGTATGCGGCCATGTCTGCCTCCAAACTCGAAATAGGGTTCCGGTCGGAGATTATATTAATCATGGGTGGAGATGATGTCTAATACCTAGCTGCCTTAACCTTGGGCCGTCGGCTTCTTCTTCGGCAACGCCGGACGTAGCCTGGAACTTTGGAATATAAATGCCGGCATATCGGGACGCGCAGATAGCGAGAGGCGAAGTATCATCTCCGCCACTTGCTGCGGCACCTGCGGCACCAGTAACCGCTCTAATGCGTTGCTCAATGCGTGGGGCTATTCAGCTGTGGCCACGCGTGGAACATACAGCGGAGAGCGGCACCAGAACTAACCCCAAACGTTGACTCTTATGGGCCGAAAGAGAGTGATTGGGGGCGTAGGAAGCGCCATCTCCCTCATCGTAATTGTAGCGGTATTTGTATTATTATTCTTAAACGCGGATTGGGGTAGTGGCGATCGTTACGAAGGGATGCCGGAACGGCCTCCAGACAGTTATCCTGGCTCTAACTAACCATGCGCTGCCTATCGACCCTATCACTAACATTTATCGTGCATGTCTTCCTGTCCATCGTCCTGCTGATGGCGTTGGATTGTACGGCGACGATTGCGGAGCCTACTCCCTCGGCCGATATGCTCGAAATTAAACATCTCCCAAGTTCGTGACTAATATAGGATTGCCCCTGATTGTTCGCCATTTCAATCGCGCGCGCTCTCTCAATGGTCGATGGCATTGTTGCGGTGCAACTGCACTAAAGTAATGTTGATGCAGATCAGATTTCGCATGCCAGTGGGAATCTCTGATATACCGATTCCCTGAGGCGATACAGGCCTTATCGAAAGAAATCACGGTAGTAGAGCAAGTCTGATGCTTCGTATTCAAAAACCGACGCATCCCATTCCATATCAGGCCAGACAGATTCATCTGGAGTGATTACTTTTCCAGTGATGGTTACTCCGTTGTAATAATGAGTTGGTGAAATGTATATAGATGCCCCAAAGCTCACGTTGCACGAGTTGCTATAGGAGGCAATTCCTGTCGATCCGCAATCCGTGTAAACAAGACCACCAGAATTGACCGTTGCCCCATCCGTTCCAGGCGGAAGTACATATATGTCAAAACCCTCGTATGAATTCTCTGATTCGAACGAATAAAAATATTGACCTGATCCGCAAAGGGGGAATGTCATATACCAACCAGAAGCTATAGCTTCGGAGATGTCCTGTTCTACAAAAAAATGGGTCGCGGTATTGTGGTACATCACATTAGTTGGATTGGAACTGTGGGAATAGCCCATAGTATGCCCTATCTCATGCCATAGCACTTTTTTCAAGGTATTCGAATCAAATGCCATCCAATCGCCTATGCAATTTTCGGTTCCCAAACCGACCTTAATGTGAGATTTATATATAGCTTCGCCGAGCACATGGGTGCCGTAATCTTTGACCCAAGTAATTACTAGATCAGCATTGGAGGTGGAATAAACTCTTCTCATGGTCGCGTTATATGGATTCCACTCTGATAATGATTGGGCAATTTCTTCAACTCCTGAAGATACTTCTGGAGCTGCATACCACGGCAATGGTTCGAAATAAAATTTTAGTTCACCAGAAACGACCGCTTGGATCATAGGATGGGTATCCGCTAGAAGCAGGATTCGGTCTTTTTCTATCTGTTTGGCAAAGGCAGCCTGTTCTGCGGCTTCCTGCTGGGCTACCCTCTTGGCTGCACCTTCTTCTTGAGCGATCTGTTCCTGATCAGCGGCTTGTTGTTGGGCTAACTTCTTGCCTGCTGCCTCTTCTTGAGCGAGCAGCTCTTGATCAGCGGCTTGCTGTTGGGCGGACCTCTTAGCGGTGGCTTCATCGTCTGCCCGTTGGTTCGCCATGCTAGCTGCGCTTTCTGCTGCAAGTTTCGATTCAGTCTCTTGATTTAAAGTTGTTTCTAGCGCCTTGTTCGAAATTAATAGTAGCTTAATCTCTTCTTCTGCTTTTTTTGTTTTCTCGTCAGCCGAATCTAGTTCCAATTCCAAAAGTTGTAATCGAAACTCGCCTATCTTGATCTGGGACTGGTCAAAATAGCGAGAATCTCTGGCGATTTCAGAGAGTTTATTGATGCCGTCTAATAAGTCATCGGAACCGGCATTTAGCCCATCCTCAAAATGTCTTTTGTCTACCTCTCGAGTAGCGGCAGCGGTCGACAGGTCTTCAAGAGTCTTCCGTTTTACTCCAAAGAATTTAACGATCGAACTAGTCATTGCCGATTCGAGTATTGTTATAGCCTGACCATAATCTTCTAGATCAGAAGATTCTTCTGATGCGACTATCTTATTCACAACATCACGATAGGCCATTAAAGAATAGATTGTCGCAACGCAACAAACCAAGGCTATACCTGAGATCGCCCAAGGGAGAACATTCTTGATCATAAATTTGTGCTCTAATTAGCAACAGGAAAACCGTGTTAGATCATCATAGGCTTAACGTAAAACCACCGATATCAGGTTAATAGTGGCGGTTACAATCAAAACGGTTGAAGCTTTGACAAAGGGCCACCAACTAGTCAGACCGATGGCCCTTTAAGTTTGTCTGGGTGCTTCCTGTTTCGCCTGCGCATCCCAGTTAATACCGCGGCCACAACCACCTAAATGACCCGTACCAATACAAACTCAAAGATATTAAGCGTATACACGGGGCGGGTTTCGGTCGTGTCGGGGGGATCGTACCACTGCATATCCAGAAAGCGGCCGAATTCCTATAGATCTCTTTGGTCCAATGTCCAATAGGCTTCACAAGCTCGCATCACCAAGATCGTGCCATCTATCAGCAACTCGGGTTTGTGGGGCAAATCCAGCCTTTTTATATGCTCTCGAAAGAGAGCATCATTATCGGTTTCCGCCTCCGCTCGGAAAAGGCGTTCCCATATCTCAATGTTCGCAAATGCATGATTACCTCGTCTTAAGCAGGGTTGGCACGCTGATGCTTGGCCAGGAACTCTCAATGATTGTGAAGTTATCGTCGGATAGTCCCGAAGCCGACTAATCATCCGCCTGCCGTCACGGCTCCGGCCTGTCATCAGATGAAATCCAAGTTCATCCAAAGCCTGTTTGAACCCCTGGTGAAACTGAATGTAGAGATCTCCGCACAAGCGGGGAGTTTGATTCAAGATAGCCTGGATCAGAAACTTCCAGGGCATCGTATCCGCGTAGCGCCGGCATCTGGAGACATCAATACTAGATTGATTCCGGATTGGGTAATCATCAGGCTAATCTCGGTTTCTCGAGCGTTATCCAACTGGCTGCTGGTTGCTTTAGCGACCGTGAAACCGATTGCCAATCGATATTTTGTTCAGCCATATCAGAATCTCCGTTTCAAAGTTGGGTATTTCAATGAGCGAGGAATAATACGGTCGATGGTGATGCCTGATAGGTTTGGTATGTTTGATTAAGGGTTATACTGAAATCTGTTGAGCCGTCCCACGTGCATGGATGTACTGACTCCTCAGTTGAGAGGTCTGGCCCGTGTTATCAAAGTGCAACACCTCACAAACGCACATATCAGGAAAATTCACACCTAGCGATTTGGGCTAGGTTCATAAAGAGAAGAGCTCGGTGAGCTTTTAACGGGCAAAGAACCAGGCTACCCGCCCATGACCCTGCGAAAGAATACCAGTGCGTTGCCGCCGGTGATCTTTATGATGTCGGCATCGGAGTAACCCCGGGTGATTAGCCCGCGAATGATGTTCTTCGCTTCTGCGATGGATTCGACGCCGGTGACAAAGCCCGAGCTTCTCTCCCCTATGCTGGAATCTGTGCCGATGGCTACGTGGTCGATGCCCAGCAAGTTCACCATGTAATCGTAGTGATCCAGCAAACGATCGATGCTCAGAGTGGATCCCCAGCTACTGATCACCGACGGCGCGACGGTGACCCCGATGATTCCGCCTTTTTGCGCGCAGGCGACCAACTCCTCGTCTCTCCTCAGGCGTCCCGAAGCATACTCTCCGCCACCCTGTTGCTGGCCGAGAGTGTATGACCCGTCGTGGCTGAAGCACACGGGCGTCTGGGAGCACTCTATGGCGTCCATGGCCGTCTTGAAAGACGCGTGGGACAAGTCGACCACCATACCCAGATCGTTCATCCTCTTAATGACCTCGATTCCGAACAGGCTCAGCCCGCCGTCGTTGCGCTCCAGGTGGCCGTCCCCGATATAGTTCTTACGTCGGTAGGTGAGCCCTGCCAGCCTGACGCCGGCGCTGTAGAGCACGTCCAGACGCTGCAACTCGCTGCCGATGGCCAAGTGCTCCACCGTTGGCAAGATACCCACCTGGTCTTGCCGCTTTGCCGCTTCGATCTCGTCAGCGTTGCCGACTTTGACAACCCCGCCATGACGGCCGACATCTGAGAGCATCATGCCGATCTCGTCCAAAAGGTCTTCGAACCGAATGAAGGACATCTCGTCGGTGTTCACCATGCCCCGAAAGACATTGGCCGTCCCAACCGCTGTAAACCCTCCGTGGCGTATCGCCTCGTAGCCCCACTCGTGGACGTCGCCGCGCAGGTACTCCAAGAGTCGGCTGGGATCTTCCGGCTTCACCATCGGGTGCTCATGGAGGTCGATCATGGTCGTCTCTTCGACCAGACGCTGAAATCTACTCTCCTGCTCATTACCGAGAGGAACAGCTACCGGCCGGCCCTGGATAACCTGTTTTGCCAGTGGGATAGAGTTCGCCACCATCTTGGTTGCTCCTTTTGCCGTGCCGGGGGCGCCCTCGAGGATTACCTGAACCGCCACGCCCTGGGGATTGTACACACAGGCACTCCCATCGGAAACCCGCCGGGCTATACTAGCCACCATACGTCTAGGCCCCAGGAGAATTAATGGCAATTCAAGAATGGGAAACGAAAGCCTCAGGCATCCTGTACAGAAAATTTCTAGCTGGGGAGTCCTTGGTCAGCACCCTCGAATCACTGGCGCAGGCAGAGGGCATCAGAGAAGCTATCGTAACGTCCTGCATCGGGAGTTTGAGTGAACTGAAGCTGCGAAACCTTTGTAGCTGGGAAGAAGGCTCGCCTGAATTCCAACGGCACGTGTTGAACGAAACCCTGGAGGTAGTTAGTGCGGAAGGGTACATCCAACCCTTGCCGGAAGGCGCCCTTCGGGTGCACATTCACATTGCCGCCGCCCGGCCTTCAGGTGAAATGATCGGCGGCCACTGCGAAGACGCCACTCTTCTGAGCGGCGCTTTCATGTACCTCCACGTCGTAGAGAAGGAACCGGGGTCCAAATAGTAAAACGCCTGACCTTTACATTGACGCTATCTGTCCGTTTGTTGCCCGATAATTGGTCTCAGTGTAGTATCACCGAGACATAAACCCATTTTGGGTATCAGTGGTATCTGGAAGGTCCTAATCCAGATGACAAATAAATCAGGGAGAACCCATGAAATACGATGTTGTGATTGTCGGAGGTGGCGCCGCCGGGTCAGTGTTGGCCGGTAGATTGGCCGAGAACGCGAATACCTCTATCTTATTGCTGGAAGCCGGGACGGACTACCCGAATACAGACATCCTTCCCGACGAGATCAAATACGCGACCACAGGTTATGCCGAATCCCCGGATTCGGAACACAACTGGGCCCTGCAGGGAACGGCCACCGAGGAGCAAGGGGAGATACACGTAGCCCAGGGAAAGGTGATTGGGGGAGGGTCGTCCATCAATGGCGCGGCTATGCAGAGAGGTTTGCCTGAGGATTTCGATTCATGGGCTGCCATGGGCAACGACCAATGGTCTTATGACAAAGTCTTGCCGTTCTTCAGGAAATCCGAACACGACCTAGACATCCGGGACGATTTTCATGGGACCGACGGTCCGATACCGGTAAGGCGTCGCCAGACCGGACCAACGCCAGACATACAAAAGGCGTTCCACGCAGCCTGTTTGGATGAGGGTTACGGGGCGGTTGAGGATACCAACGGCCCAAATCCCGCGGGCGTAGGCGTGTGGCCGTCGAACAACCTGGACGGCTGGCGGATGAGCGCCGCGATCACCCACTTAAACCCCATGCGTCACCGTCTTAACCTGACGGTGAGGGGAGGGGTATTGGCCAGGAAGGTGTTGATTGAAAACAAGAGGGCCGTTGGCGTGGAAGTAGAAAGCGGCGGCGAGATCTTCACCATTGAAGCCGAACGTGTTGTGTTGAGTGCCGGGGCTATCAAATCGCCTCAACTGCTGATGCTGTCGGGGATTGGCCCCGCGGACCAGCTTGAGCAATTCGGTATTCCGGTCATTCAGGACCTTCCCGGAGTCGGACAGAACTTGATGAACCATCTGAGCGCCCAGGTTACCTTCAAGGTCAAAGACGGGTTGTCCCTCTTTGGCGACGTCGATGGGGTCCACTTTGGCCTGCACTACACATCCGACGGGTCCAGCGAAGTCAACGACATGTTGATGAGGACCACGCCGATGGTCGACGAGCGGCCAGAGCGCGTCCCCGGTCTGCGGACCAAATTCCTGAATGACGAAGTCCCTGCAGACCGGGTGGCAAGAATCTCGATTACCCTTGGGTTACCCGACGGCTCGGGATACGTCAACCTTGCGTCCGATGATCCCTCTGTACAACCCACCTTCAATTATCGCTATCTCCAGGACCAGAATGACAAACGCCGGGTGCGGGAAGGTATAAGGAAGGCGGCTGATTTCCTCGAGACCGGCGCCTACAAAGATGTATGCGATCGCCGGCTCCACCCGACAGATGACATTCTGGGCAATGACGACGCTTTGGACCTTTACATAGCCCAGACTGTTGGAACGGCCAGGCACGTATCCGGGACCTGCAAGATGGGGCCCGACTCCGACCCGATGGCGGTTGTCGATCAATACTGCCAAGTCAAGGGAGTAACTGGGTTGTCGGTGGTCGATGCGTCGGTGAAGCCAAAGATCACCAGGTCAGGTGGCAGCCATGCTACGGTCCTCATGATGGCGGAGCGCGCCGTCGAGTTTGTAGCTCCGGCCTAAACGGATTCAACCTAGGCCACTTCGGTATTTGGCATACGGTATTGTTATATGGGCCAGAAATCCGCACAGTCTGGCCCATAAACACGGCCTAGTAACCTAACTCGCACAGAGGTAGCATGCCAAAAATTGTCCGAGCAGGGTTGATTCAAGCCAGTGTCGGCGCCGATGCGCCACATGCGATCGACCAACTGAAACAATTCATGATCGACAAACATGTCTCGCTGATCGAGCAGGCTGCCGCCGAGGGCGTACAAGTTCTCTGTTTGCAAGAACTATTTTACGGTCCATATTTCTGTGCTGAACAAGACCCTCGTTGGTACTCGATGGTGGAACGCGTGCCCGACGGCCCGACGGTCCGCCTGATGCAGGGCCTGGCGAAATTGCACAACATGGCGCTGATCGTCCCGGTCTACGAAGAAGCGATGACTGGCGTTTTCTATAACACTGCAGCCGTGCTGAATGCTGACGGCTCCTACTTGGGCAAGTACCGCAAGACCCACATTCCTCACCTCGCCCCTGGGTTCTGGGAGAAATTTTACTTCAAGCCCGGCAACAGCGGATATCCGGTATTTGCTACCAGTGTCGGAACCATAGGGGTGTACATCTGTTACGACCGCCACTTTCCTGAAGGCGCCAGGGCCTTGGGCCTCAACGGTGCTGAGATCGTTTTCAATCCGTCCGCGACCGTCGCGGGATTATCCGAATATCTCTGGGAATTGGAGCAACCGGCCCACGCCGTTGCCAATGGGTATTTTGTAGGCGCTATCAACCGGGTCGGACACGAACAACCTTGGGACATTGGGGAGTTCTTCGGGAAGAGCTATTTCTGCAACCCGAAGGGCCAGATACTCGTTCAGGGCAGCCGTGACCAAGACGAAGTGATCGTGGCGGACCTGGAACTGGAAGAGATCAGCGAAGTTCGGTCCACGTGGCAGTTCTTCCGTGACCGGCGTCCGGAAACCTACGACGGGCTGACAGCGCTATAGCTTGTTGAAACCTTGCCCGTTGCTCCGCAAACATTGGTGAGTCATATCGGAGGTGCTTGATGCCGATACCATCTTGGAAGTCTGGATTGCAGGAAATTGCGGAGAATGTCTTCGCCTACGTTCATAGCGGCGTCGGATGGGATATATGCAATTCCGGGTTCATAGTCGGAGACGACGGTGTGATGGTGATCGACGCCATGATGGTCGCCAGCATGGTCGATCCGTACTTGGAAGAGATTCGCAAGGTCACCGACAAACCGATCAGATACGTAGTCAACACTCACCATCATGTTGACCACTCATTCGGCAACCAGTTCTATCTGCCCGCGGAAGTGGTTTCCCACCAGGGATGCCGTGAAGCCATGCTGGCACGGGGCGCCGACGTGAATATGCTGAATGAACAATTTCCCCAATACCGAGAGGACTGGGCCAAGACCCAGCTGAATCCCGCAACCATCACCTACCAGGACAAAATGAACGTCCACCTAGGCGGCCGGGTGGTCGAATTGCTCCATCCGGGTCCGGCCCATACTTATGGAGACACCATGGTTTACTTGCCCCAGGATAAGGTGTTGTTCTCAGGCGACGTCGCTTTCCACTACTTAACTCCGTTGGCGCGAGACGGTCATGTCAGTAATTGGATCAAGGTCGCGGACGGTATCTTCAAACACCTGGACGTGACCACTTTGATGCCGGGGCACGGACCTGTGACGATAAGGAAGTGTTTAGCAAAACCTTGAGATATCTCCGCTTGATCAGGCGAGCGTCACAGCTCCACTTCAACCGGGGCTCAAGCGTTGAGGAAACTAGCCGAGCCATACGCCTGGGCGAATTCGCCGACTGGGTGGAGCCGGAGAGGATCATCATCAACGTTAACTGTTTATTCCAAGAGTTCCGGGGCGAACTACCGAAGGCCAAGGCCCGTCTCTGAGCTACAAAAATAGCCCCTTAGACGAGAGGTTTCAGAATGACTATTCCAGGAAAACCACCAGCTCCTACTGACGTCGTACACCATATCGGTATCGCAGTGGCCGATCTGGGCTCGAGTATGGATTTCTACCGGAGTATCTTTGGGCTGATACCGGGCCCGATAATCGTCCGAGAAGATATCGGAGTTCGCGGGTGCTTCGTTCCGATAGGCAACACCAACTTGGAGCTTCTTCAAGGGTCCGGGCCAGGCAGCTCGATATCTATGCACGTCGAGGAAAAAGGTGAAGGACTCCACCACGTTTGCTTCGAAATAGAGGGGATCGAAGAGAAGTTGAAGACTCTTGATTCTCTCGGCATTGACCTACGTGACCGCGTGCCGAGGAAAGGGTTGATGGGCGGCGATATCGGGTTTCTGAGCCCTTCAGCGGCCCGGGGAGTCCTGATCGAGCTTGCTCAGCATGATCATTAATCGAAAATCAGGCGAGAGATATTAATCATGGTCCGTTGGGCAGATATTCATCCAAATGAACAAGCGAGCCTATTGGAGCGGTTAGGCGGAAGATACGTTCCGCCTTTGGAGCAAACTCCTTGGGTCGAAGCCCCCAAGTTGACCGATGCCAGGGTTGCCATCATTACCACTGCTGCCATCCACCGGGCCGATGACCGGCCGTTCACCGGTCACGAAGGCGATTACCGGGTCATACCCGGCGACGTCGACTACAAAGACCTAGCGATGACTCACTCCAGCACCAACTTCGACCGTAGCGCCTACCAGCAAGACGTGAACGTCTGTTTTCCCCTCGACCACTTGAGGACTTTGGTCGATTCAAAGGAGATAGAGTCTGTCGCGGACTGGCATTATTCGTTCATGGGATCAACCGCGCCGCAGCGTATGGAGCCGGCCGCAACAGAGGTCTCAAGATTTCTTTTTGGAGACAAGGTCAACCTGGTGCTGCTGATACCTGTTTGACCCAACTGCACCTACGCCGTGGGCGTACTATCTCAATACATCGAACGGCCCGTCAGTGAAAGAGGCGCCGGTATCGCGACGGTCCAGATAAGCCTGATCAGACCGGTCTCAGAAGCAGTAAAGCCACCCAGGGCGTTGTGGGTCCCATTCCCATTGGGCCGGCCCCTTGGTCCGCCCAATCGCCCGGACGTCCAGATAGACGTGTTGCGCCAGACCTTGGCGCTGGTGGACCAAGGGGCCGCTCCCGCCTTGCTCGACTACCCAGACATCATCGAAGACGAGGCGCTTGGCGAAGAGGGCTGGTCCTGCCCGGTGATTTTCCCCTCTCTGGAACCAATCACCGAATCCGATTCGTTAAAAGTCCAATTGCGTACAGAAGTTCAATTGCTGCGGCCATGGTTCGATGAAGGCCGGCGCTCTAGAGGCCGCACCACTGTGGGTATCAGCGGCAAGGGACCTGATTCTATCGACGATATGCTTCAAGTATTGGTGGACTTCTCGGCGGGCGCTGACATAACGGTCCCGGATATTTTCGCCCATCCGATGCCTCGGTTGCTGCGTTTCCTCACCGCCGATATCAAAGCCTTTTATTTCGAAGCAGTCACCGCAAAACCCGGGGCGATGCTACCCGACTCCGATACCCTGGAAGAGTGGTTCTTCTTGGAAACCATGGCCGGCGACGTCTTCTACCAAGTGCGCGAAAAGCTCGTCAGTGCAGACATGCTGGTTCTGATAGCCAATGGACTGGAAGACGATGAGATCGATACCCGGCTGGTCCTCAATCCAGGCACCACTGCGCAGGTGGCTGAAGAAGTTGTGCGCAGTTCGGGATTAAGTAGAGAGCTGTTCAAAGTATCGGTTGAGGATTTCCAGGAAGGCTTGGTAGGCCGGTTTGCCCGGTCGATCGTGCCAATCATGATGCGCGACCGGCGCGAAGAACGGGCTAAACTGGCCAAAACTTTTTAAACCGAACAATTTTGGGACCCGATCAAAATGGCCGGGCTTTTTTTGTTACAACGTCGCGGAATTGTGACTGCCGCATTTTCCCTATTGACTCGTGCCTCAATTCCGGCAACTTCGTATCGGATACAGCATGAATGACCAGCGTAAAACCAAGAAGTAGCTACTGGAATAGCTGGAACAGGAACGTGACCGCTCGTTGGCGCTCCAATACTTCTCCGGTAAAGTAGCTCCCGCCCACAACACAGATTAAGTACGCAACTGATCGTGGACGAGGCAGCTCGGCTGGTCGGCGCAATCGGAGCCTGGATCCGGGTGTTTGAGGGAGAGTCCCTGATTTTAGGAGCAAGAACAGAAGCGTCATCAGGACAAAGGACCATCAAACGGAAAGTCACTCGGGATGAATCGGAAGGCCAAAAGTGGATCAACTTCGCCGTGGCGACTCGGGCGTCGGCATGACCGATAAACAGATGGACCGGCTCTTTGAGGCATTCACCCAAGCTGAAACCCCTACCAAACGCCGTTTCGGCGGACTTGGCATCACCCGCCACTTCTGCGGGATGATGGGCGGCACATTGCTGGTGGCAAGCGAACCGGGTAAAGGTTCGATTTTGACCATGAAGCTGCCCGGGGGATGTGGCTGAATCCCCGATTACTCAGTAAGCTGCCCGGCTATTTACGGTAGTACCGCACCTCGAATGTCGTGGCGCCGTTGGCGGACGAGTAAGGCCCATGAGGCATGCCCGGCGGCCGGCAGGCAGACATTCCACTGCTGAAGGTCTGGTTGATCGTCTTGTCGTTAAACTCACCCTCGATCACATAGACCTCTTCCCAGAAATCATGGGTGATCACGTCGAAGGTTTCCGCACCCGCCGCCCACCGAAGCATCCTGGTTGATACCCCGGCTTCAGGGTCGAAATTCAGTATCTTCTCCGTCATCCCATCGCCCACGGCGCCTGAGCCGTCGGCCACGGGCGTCCAGGGTATTGAATCATGGTGGAAAAATTCTCGCTCTTCTTTAGGCATTATTGGCCCTCCGCGACTCTGAAATACATACCAAGGGTTTGTCAGTTTACTACCTTTGGAGCATCGGTTCTTTAGCGTGCCGGTTCGAGGCTGATCTAGTAGCCTATCCTCACGTCAGGCGGCCTGAACTTGGTCATCACAGATTGTAATTGGACTGTTGGTGTGACGGCGACATTGATCAGGTATTCACATCCGTTCAGGCCGGACGCCAACGGACAACAATGGCCGTCCGCGTATTCTCCGGGGACTCCGATCTACTTGTCGCCGGTGTGGAGGACCAGGGCGATCTCGTATTCAAATAGCCCCGGGAAGGCCGCACCGGAGACACCGTTCCCCGGGAACGGACTCCGACGAGCCAAACGCCTGCTCGGACGTACTTTGCCGGGAAGAAGAATCTTCGAACCTGAGCCGTGATTTGGCAGTCTACATTCTCCTGGGCAGCGTGGGTCTGGTGGTAGTTCTAGCTTTGCTGTCCATCGACGCTTACCGGATGGGAGTGCGCCGCAAGAACGAAGTGTTTGCCGCGCCATCTTTACCGGCAAGCTATAATCTAAGGCCTAACAGGAGTGTCCCGACTATGAGTTCGTTGGAACACCCTTATCGCGTTACTCATCACACCGATAAGCGAGGCCCAATGATGGCGAATGGACAGACTTCTTTCGGCTACCTACTCCCCACCCGGGAGGTGGTCATGGCCCCCGGAGACCCCGACTTTGCGTCGATGTTCCACCTGGCGGAAACAGCCGAGGGGTCTGGGTTCGACTCGGTCTGGTGCGGCGACAGTGTACTGGCCCGGCCTCGGTTGGAGGCCCTAGGTACCCTGGCAGCTATCGCCGGGCGCACCAAGCGGGTCAAGCTGGGCACGGCCGTGTTCCTGCCTGCTTTGCGTAATCCGGTGGTCCTGGCCAACGAAGTCGCTAACTTGGACATCATGTCCCAGGGCCGGGTAATTCTTGGGGTGGGCATCGCCAGCAAGACGCCGGCGGTGGAGAAAGAATTCAACGCTTGCGGTGTCTCCTTCCGGCACCGGGTGAGCATTTTTGAAGAGTGCGTGACCGTGATGCGAAAACTTTGGACCGAGTCCGAGGTGACGTTCGACGGCCGCCACTTCAAGTTGGATGGCATCAGCCTGGGCTTGAAGTCCGTGCAGAAGGGAGGCATTCCGCTGTGGATGGCGGCCAGCGCCGAGAAACCTCAGTGCCGGATGCTCAAGATGGGCGACGGTTGGTTCCCTAACTCCACTTCTCCTGAAAAGTTCACAGAAGGTTGGCAGCAGATTGAAGCCCTGGCCAAAAAGTCGGGCGACGACGCTGGCCGACTGCACAAGGCCCTATACACCACCCTGAACATCAACGAGGACAAAGCCCAGGCGGACAAAGAAATGCGGGAATTCATCGAAGGCTACTATAATATGCCCTTCGAGACCATGTCTCGCACGCAAAGCGTATTCACCGGAAACGTTCAAGACACCGTGGCCTGGCTGAAAGGCTTTGTGGCCGCCGGTGTGGAAACCATCGTGGTCCGCTTCGGGGGGCCCGACCAGGCCGGCCAACTGGAACTATGCGGAACTGAGATCATGCCGCAGGTGTGAGGGTGGCCCTTCATGGTGAAGATGACCACGCCCACGACTACCGACAATTGACATCTAGGTTCGCAGGGATATAGTGGGACGCAAAGCCAACCAGCCACGGCATCGCGGACAACCTAGTAATACGAGATCGGGAGATTCAAATTGACTTCTGCCAAAGACCAGCAGTCCCCGGAAGCCCAGAAATATAACGTCGTCGGCACACGGCCCATTCGCCACGACGGTGTGGACAAAGTCATCGGCGCGGCCAAGTTCGGCGCCGACACGCAGCTATCAGGCATGCTGCACGGCAAGGTTCTGCGCAGCCCCTACGCCCACGCCAATATCAAAGGAATCGACACCAGCAAGGCAGAGGCGCTGCCGGGTGTCACCGCGGTGATCACATCGAAAGACTTTCCCATCATTCGAAACGTGACCATCGACCTAGCCGAGGGCGGATCCCGTCTTTTGGCGGAACACATCATGGCCGCCGATAGGGCTCGCTACAAAGGTCACGCCGTGGCCGCCGTTTCAGCAACCAGTCCCCACATAGCCGAGGAAGCTCTGGGCCTGATCGAGGTCAATTACGAGGTCCTGAAGCCCGTACTCAGTGTCCAAGAGGCGATGAAACCTGACGCGCCAGTTCTCTATGACGACCTGACCACCTACTTCAAGATAGAGCGGTTCGCCAGAGGTGAAGACACCGGCGAGAAAGGCAACATCGCCAGCCACATCCAGCACAAGCTTGGCGACATCGAAAAAGGTTTCAACGAAGCCGACGTTATTGTGGAGCGCGAGTTCACAACCCAGACGGTTCACCAAGGATACATCGAGCCCCATGCATCCACGGCCACCTGGGCTGGAGACGGGCGTCTCACCATCTGGACCTGCACTCAGGGCGCATTCGCCATCCGTTCATCGTGCGCCGCCATCTTGGACATCCCCGAGTCCCGCATCAGGGTGATTCCCACGGAGATCGGCGGCGGGTTCGGCGCCAAGGCCACTACCTACCTGGAGCCCGTAGCCGCCATGCTGTCCAAGAAGAGCGGCCGTCCGGTGAAGGTAATCATGAGCCGGAAGGACGTCTTCGAGGGAACCGGCCCGGCTTCGGCATCTCATATGAAGACTAAAATCGGCGCCACCAAAGCCGGGAAGGTCACGGCCGCTCAGCTATGGATCGCCTTCGACGCCGGGGCCTTCCCCGGTTCTCCCGTGGGCGGCGCGACACTGTGCGCCACCGGACCCTACAACATCGAGAACCTGTTGGTCGACGGCTATGACGTGGTCACCAACCGCCAAAAGGTCCAGGCCTACCGGGCCCCTGGCCAGCCCCAGGGCTCTTTTTCTGTGGAACCGGTCATCGACGAACTGGCCGAGAAACTAGGTATCGACCCGATGGAATTCCGGCTGATGAACGCCGTCAAAGCGGGCGACCGGCAGCCCAACGGCGTGCCCCATCCCGTATTCGGGGTCAAAGAGCTTGAAGAGGCCATGCGGGACCATCCCCACTACCAGACACCACTAGTCGGCCCCAACCAAGGCCGAGGTGCGTCCGTGGGCTACCGCTGGCAGGGCGGTCAGGCTTCGTCCGTGACCATCGCGGTCAACAACAACGGCACCATCAACCTGATCTCTGGCTCGGTGGACATCGGTGGTACCCGTACGTCCATCGCCATGCAGGCCGCCGAAGTACTGGGTATCAGTGCCGACGATGTCTCGCCTGCGGTGGCCGATACCGACGGCGTTGGCTACACCGCGAATACCGGAGGCAGCCGCACGACATTTGACACAGGCTATGCCGCGGTCCAGGCCGCAGAGGAGATCAAGCGGTTGATGACTAAACGGGCAGCTATCGTCTTCGAAGTGGATGAGGATCAAATCACTTTTGAAGGCGGTCAATTCATGTGCGCCAGCACCGAGGACAAGATCAGCTTCAAAGACCTTGCAGGACAGCTGATGCGTACCGGCGGCCCCGTATCCTGTTCCATGTCTACGGTCTCTCCCGGAATTGGCCCCATCATCGCCGGCAACCTGGTAGATGTGGAAGTCGACCCCGAGACCGGCAAGGTGGATGTGCTGCGCTACACGGCCTTCTTGGACGTGGGCACCGCCATCCATCCCGCTTACGTTGAGGGCCAGATCCAGGGCGGCACCGTGCAGGGTATCGGCTGGGCGTTGAATGAGGGATACGTCTACGACGAGAACGGCGCCATGTTGAACTCCAGTTTCCTGGACTACCGCATGCCGACGACCCTCGACGTCCCGATGATTGACACGGTGTTGATCGAGGTCCCCAACCCCAGACATCCGTTTGGAGTCAGGGGCGTAGGTGAGGCGCCGATCATTCCTCCGCTGTCGGCGCTGTCCATCGCGGTCTCCAATGCCATCGGCGTAAAGATGAACAGTTTACCCCTTACTCCGGACGTGGTATTGGAAGCTCTGGAATCCAAGGGGCCGTAAGTCTAGGCTCCGAGTAACTTTTACCATTCTGAAGAAACCAACTCTGGGGCCCGCAAAGATCCGCCGGGTCCCGGATGCTTTTGAGTTCCACGATCGAATCAAACGACGCGATACACCGAGGCCATCTAGACGATGGCTGATATTCAATCGACCCCCCAAACAAACCGGCCCTGGGCAGAACGGGTCAAAGGCCTCCTCCAACTGAGAGACTTCCGGCTCATGTGGGCCGCCGGCGGCTTGGATAATACTGGGCGCTGGATGGACTCGGTGGTCATGGGCCTGCTCGTGTTGGACCTCACCGACTCCGCTTTCCAGGTAGCCCTGCTCTTTGTCTTTCGGTGGATACCAATGCTGGCCTTTGCTTTGATCTCGGGCATGATCGCCGATAGGGCTAACCGTTGGGCCATCATAATGGCTGCCCGCATCGTGGCCGTAGCCGCAACCGCAGCTTTGTTGGCGCTGGTTCTTGCTGATACCGTCGAGCCCTGGCACGTCTTCATTGCCTCTTTCTTCCTGGGATGGCTGTTCGTGCTGGAGTTCCCTTCACGCCGTTCGCTGATCTATGACCTGGTGGGCAGCGAACGCATCGTCAGCGCCATGTCCCTGGAAACCATCAACATGACTCTGGGGAAGTTCATCGGGCCGTTCATGGCCGGGCTCTTGATCGAGTTAACCGGCTTCTCCGGCACCTACGTTGTCTTGATGGCCGTCTATACCGTCTCTTTCGTCCTCATCTTAGTGATGAAAGGACGGGGCCCAATCCGCGTACCGGTTCCATACGCCTTCTGGAGCACGGTGTCCCAAGGCTTCAAATACTCAGTGAACAACAATGTCATCCGGAGCGTGCTAATAATCACGTTGATCATGAACGCCATGGCCTTCAGCGTGGAATCGCTGTTCCCCGTGGTGGCCAAGAACCACCTGGGAGTTGGCGCCGGACTGACCGGGATACTGATCTCGGCCCAGGCCATCGGTTCACTAGCGGCAGCTACGGTGATTGCGTCACTGGCTGCGGTGCGTTACCACGGGCGCATATTCGCTTTGGGCTTGAGTCTGCAACTGCTAAGCCTGTTGTTCTTCGCCCTGTCGCCTTGGTACCCGGTGTCCTTCCTGATGCTGATGTTGGCTGGGTTGGGAGCGGCGGGTTACAGCACCATGCAGAGCACAATAATCATGATCTCAGCGGAGCCGGAGATGCGTGGGACCGCCCTAGGCATGCTGGGCCAATGCATAGGAGTTGCTGCCGTGGGCGGGCTTGCCGTGGGAGTAGTCGCCAACTTCTTCAGCGCCCAAGCAGCCGTGGCCATGAGCGTGTCTCTGGGATTAATCCTTCTCGTTCCGGCGGTATTTTTCTCGCCCTTGATCCGGCGTCCCATCGCGCCGCCGGGAGAGACTGCCTAAAGCGCCCCTTCCGTCGTCAATTCTGACACTTCTTCCGAAGTCATGCCCCCCAGGGTGCAGAGTATTTCCGCGTTGTGTTGGCCCAGGTTTGGGGCTGCTTCTGCTGGGGAGTCTATGCAGGCTGTTAGCCGGGCCGGGGTTCTCACGCCCCTGAATACGCCGCCCAGGGTATCTCCAGTGTCCACCCACATCTGACGGGCCTCCAACTGGGGGCAGTTAGCCAGGTCGGCCACTGTTTGGGTTACGCCCATGGAGAAGCCGATCTCGGTCAACCGGGCCGCCACTTCGAATTTGGGTATTTCTGAGGACCACCTTTCGATGGCAGGGATGATGTGCTCCAAGTAGAACTGCCCGTCCATCCCCGGCCCCGCCAGGTACCGCGTGTCGCCTTCCAAGAGGTCTTCACGTCCCACCAGTTTCCACAGGTCACGCATTCGAGCTTCCGTGCGCAATCCAGCCAGGACCACGTGGCCGTCTTTGGCCCGGAACCTTATACCGGCAGTGGCCAAGCGGTCCCAAGAGCGGGCGGGATTACTGCCCGTTGCCATGTAGGAGTTCATATTGCTCTCTATATGGGAGACCATGCACTCGTACATCGCCATATCCACGTACTGGCCGTGGCCGGTCTTGCGCCTGGTTTCCAGTGCCAAGGCAATGCCCAACGCCGTCCAGACACCTGGGATGGAATCGCCAATGTTGTCGCCGACGCTCTGGGGCGAGCCGCCCGGGTCGCCGGTGATCTCCATCCAGCCGGACATGGCTTGAATAGCCAGGTTGTTGGCGGGGCGATTGGAGTAGGGTCCGCTTAGCTCTTCACTATCGCCGTAGCCAGTAATGCTGGCATAAACCAGGCCTGGGTTGATCTTGCTAAGGTGGTCGTATCCAAGTCCCAGCCGCTGGAAGGCCCCAGAGCCCCAGTTGTCCACCAAAACGTCGGAGTTGCGGACCAGTTCCTCGAAGGCAGTCTTACACCTGGAATTCCTCAGGTCGATAGATACGCTCTTCTTGTTGCGGTTAACGCCCAGGAACCGGGAGCTGGTCTCCCGGCCGTCGTCCGACTTGATGAAGGGGCCTCGCGCCCGGGACAGGTCTCCGGTGCGAGGCCGTTCGATCTTGATGACATCGGCACCCATGTCAGCCAAGATCATGGAACAAAATGGCCCTGCCACTATATGGGTGGCGTCCAATACTCTGATACCATCCAGAGGCAAAGGCAGCTTATCGCCTGCTTGGGTCATCGAAACACCTCGTTCTCCCCATGCGGGAAGAATATTTGCCAGCATTCTACACTGCGGACGCAGCTACGCCGTCTTTGACGTTGCCCCGTCAGCCAGCCAGGATGTGCGGCATTCCCTTCCACACAACAACTATATGGAGTCTGAATTGAAAGCAAGAGGCGTATCACACATAGCGATCTGCGTTGCCGACCTGGATAAATCCCTAGAGTTTTACCGGGACATTCTGGGACTGACCGTGAAGTTGCACACCACCCAGGAGATGGAGCGGCGTCCCGGAGCGGAGTCGGCGGAAATGTACCAGTGTCCCCGAAAGGCCAGGACAGTGGCAAACATCTATTTCGACGACCCAGCGAGTCCTCAACCGTTCTTGGTGCTGACTTCCCATCCGGGAGATGAGGTAGGCGGCGAGCCCATCAAATTGGACCAGAAGGGCATCAGCCATCTCTCTTTCGAGGTCGAAAACGTAAAGGCCCACGCCGAAGAGTTGATCGCCAAGGGGGTTCCCCTGGCCGGGACCATGGAGGACTTTACCAGCGCCTCTGGCAATGTCCGGACCATCTTCGTCTACGACCCGGACGGCATATTGGTCCAGTTTGATGAAGGCCCTCCGGCCAACTGATCGACGAGAGTTCGTATGACCGTGACACGAAAGGCTCCCAATGAGTAGTTCTCAAGCTCCGGGCTTCTCCGGTCCGTCCAGGATCAGCTTCGGCCGGCTGAATCTACTCGACCGTTATTTGACGGTCTGGATCTTCTTGGCGATGGCCATCGGGGTGGGAGCCGGGCATTATTGGCCTGGAATCTCGGATTTCACCGATTCTCTATCGGTCGAATCCACATCCATCCCGATCGCTGCTGGCTTGATACTCATGATGTACCCGCCCCTGACTAAGGTGCGGTATGAAGAATTGGGCGAGGTTTTCCGCAACTGGCGCATCCTGGCCCTTTCGCTGGTGCAGAACTGGGCCATCGGCCCGGTGCTGATGTTCTTGCTGGCCATTGTGTTCTTGAAGGGTTACCCGGAATTCATGGCAGGGGTCATCCTCATCGGGACGGCCCGGTGCATCGCTATGGTGATCATCTGGAACGAACTGGCCAACGGCGATAGCCAATACGCCGCCGGGCTGGTGGCGCTCAATTCCATCTTCCAGATACTGTTCTACTCTCTCTACGCCTACATATTCATCACCATTCTTCCCACCTGGTTCGGACTGGAAGGGTTGAAGGTGGACATAGGAATCGCCCAGATAGTCAAAAGCGTGGCCATCTACCTCGGAATACCCTTCTTTTCCGGGATGATCACCCGGTACGTGCTGCTGCGCACGATGAGCAGGATTTGGTTCGAGCAGGTTTTTATCCCCAAGATCAGCCCAATAACCCTGCTGGCCTTGCTATTCACGATCTTGGTGATGTTCTCGCTGAAGGGCGCGGTCATCGTGGATATCCCGCTGGATGTGGTGCGAATAGCCATTCCCCTGTCGATCTACTTCGTGCTCATGTTCTTGATCTCTTTCTACATGGGCAAGAGGATGGGGGTTGACTACTCAAAGACGACCGCCGTGGCGCTCACAGCAGCCAGCAACAACTTTGAGCTGGCCATCGCGGTGGCTGTCGGCGTTTTCGGCATCGGCTCCGGCCAGGCATTGGCGGCAGTGGTGGGCCCCTTGGTCGAGGTGCCCGTCCTCATCGGACTGGTAAACGTTGCCCTGTTTTTCCAGCGCCGGTATTTCTAGGTAGAGGCGGCCCAGAAGTTGACCGTATTCGGCGCCACCCCCGTGGCCACGGCCAATGATTTAGTGCCTGCCAAAGATTCTCCTAGGAAGGATAATGCATGTTATTCTTCCCCGCCTCGGTTGCCCCATCAATCTTCTCAAGCACGGAGCCAGCGTCGTTAACAGTGGCCATACTTCACTTGGTTACTTGGCTGGTGGTAGCCTATTCCCAGCCAGGCAATCTCTTTAACTTAGCAATACGCTCAGGAGAATTAATCCGGTCATCACGCTTTTGATGACGAACCCATGTACCGAGCCCGATGCCATCCTCTCGGTGGTCATACGGAACCTTACAACGGCCTTCTCTAGCAACGTACCTTTTTAGCACTTCAAAACAATCTTCCCAAAGGGCATCTCTACCGTTCCATACCCATCGGACGGTTTCTAATCTTTCTATTTGCTGGTCCGATAATCCAGATGTCCTTGCCCGCTGGTTGCTAACCCATTGCCCCAACTTAAATCCGTCTGCTATGTGCTTCTGAGGAACACGAGCATGCCCTTCTCTGGCAAAGTATTTTCGTCTCCGATCGTGCCGGTTAAATCAAAGTCCTAGTGGAGAGGCTTTAGCGGTGGATCTGGCAATCACGCAGGCAAGTCGTAGGTGTCCATGAAACGGTTCACCATGTTCGTGGCCTTCTCCCAGTCATAGGTCCGGTAAGAATGGTTCCGGACTGCGAACTGGGCCCCAGAGTAAAACATCTCATATTGGGTGTGCCGCGAGCCGAACTCCGAGCCGATGGCGTCCCAGGCTAGCTTGAAGAGTTTGACCCGGTCTTTAGAGTTTGCAACCGGTGATTGCTGGGTTTTCTCGATGTAACCAGCGGTCTCCGCGTTAGCGAAATCGGCCGACGACGAGGGCAACATGATCACCCCGCCTCCCGTTAACTGCCTGATGGCCTGAATCACCTCCGGATACATCTGCTGGGCCTGCACCTGCGAGGCATACATCAGATGCCGGTCGGGGACGTAGTACTTCCCCACGTAAGTGCCCTTGGCCTCCATCCCGTGGACCATCCCCTCGATCAACCCCGCCTGACCTGCCAGGGCCCCCAGACTCTCAACCACTTGAGGGTAAGCCAGCACGTTCGTTGTCTCGGCGACCCTCCGGGCCACCCCAACCAGAAAACGGAGCTTGACCATCAGGCGGACCTGGGCCTGGTAGTTGTGGAACACGTGGGCCGGGGTCTCGTGGTACTGGGCCCAGCACATGGCGGGGTCACGGTGGACGAACACCCTCTCCCAGGGGACCTTAACTTCGTCGAAATAGACCACAGCGTCGTTCTCGTCGAACCGGTACGACAGCGGATTGTCGAACTCCGACACCGCCGAAGACTCATAGGACTTTCTAGATAGCAGTTTGACCCCCTTGGCTCCCAGCGGGATGGACGCAGAGAAAGCGTACTGCTCCTCTCCTGGATGCATAGGCTGGATGGTGCCTAACAACACCTCGTTGGCCATGATGCAGCTTGTGCCCAGCATCTTGGCCCCTTTTACCGTGATTCCCTGGCTGTCTTCATCGCAGATACCAGCGGTCAAGAATTCGTCTGCCTGTTCTCCCACGCCCTTGAAGCGGTCCGCCTGCGGACTGACCACCACGTAAGTAACGAACTGGTCATTGTCCCGGACGTACTCAAAGTAGCCGGAAAATGCCTTGGCCCGTTTCTCTCCGTGGGCCTCAAACAGGTCCAAACGCATCATCATTCCGGAGAGCGACGAGGCCACGTGGTCTGGCGAGCGCCCCAAGAACCCGTTGGTCTGTTCCGCCCAAGCCTCTAGAGCCAGGCGGCGCTGCACCATTTCTTCGTAGGACTCAGGCATCTGCCAGCAGCGGTTGACCCGAGCTCCGGTGGGCGACTCAAAGGTCATCAATTCCTGGTTCTCGGGGGCGGCCTGGAAGTCGTACAGCGCGGCCGTTGACCTGATGGAATTGCGGTAGGCCGGATGGTCAACAACGTCGCCGACCAGTTGGCCGTTCAGGTAGACGCTGCGGCCGTCACGAAGGCTATCCAGGTGGTCTGGACCTGTCTTGGTCATGGGAACTTGTCCTAAGTTGAGGCTACCAGTTGAGGGCGCAATAATAGCACGGCACCGGTTGACTGGTACGCGGCAACAGATATAATCGGGCAAACAGCTTTGGGAGGGGTATTACGCAGATGAAACTTGGCTACTTCACCCTGACCGACAACCCTCCCGCGTATGGCGCGGTCCGCAAAGACCCCAGCCGGTTGTTGGAGGAGGTCATGGAGCAATGCCTCCAGGCTGAGGAAATCGGGCTAAACTCAGTCTGGGTCCCAGAACACCACTTCGGCCTGTTCGGAGTCCTGCCCTCGGCGCCGGTGTTCTTGGCCAACGTCGCGGCACGCACTAAGCGAGTCAAATTAGGCCCAGCGACCGTCCTGCTACCGGTCCAACACCCTCTGCGGGTGGCCGAGGAGTTCGCGCTCTTGGACCTGCTGAGCAATGGGCGGGCCCAGCTCTCGGTCGGGCGGGGCTACGACGCCAGAGAATACGTAGCGTTCGGCGTGGACTTCGCCGAAAGCCAGGAGATCTTCTTCGAGGGCCTTGATATCATCAAGAAGGTCTGGACCCATGAGACCTCTTTCCATGAGGGCGTCCATTATCAGTATCCGAAGATCACGGTGCTGCCGCGCCCGGTCCAGCAGCCGTATCCGCCGATCTACGTGGCCTGCTTCAGTGAGCCCACCCTGCGTTACGCCGCCCGGGCCGGGTTCGACGTCATCTTCGCGCCCTTTGCCGCCGCCATGATGTTCGGCAGCCTGAAGAACGCCGTGTCGGAGTTCAAGAAGGAATCGGAAACCACCGGGCACGTGGGCCGCAAGGCGATGTGTTCTTATTTTGTAAACGTCACATACGACAAATCAGAGACGCAAAAGACCAAGGAAAGATTGCTCCATTACTTCCACGGCATCCTGCCGGCATTTCCGGCGGACCGAGATTCGGCGCCGCCCCACATCCGCTATTTCGTGGACATCGTCGAGCGCATGCAGAGCATGACCACCGAAGACCTGGGAGGCCGCAGCATCATCACCGGCAGCCCCGATGATTGCATCAATGTGCTGAAAGATTGCGAGGCAGCCGGGATAGAAGAGGTTATCCTATATTTCGGTTTCGGCGGTTGGGGCCACTCGAAGACCATGGAGTCCATGGAACGGGTCGCCAAAGAACTATCACCACATTTCGACTAGCCGGGTATCAGGTGTGTCCCAAAGCAGATTATGAATAGGTCCGGGCCGGTGCTTAATCGGGTTATCTAGGTTGTGCAAGTAAGGAGTTGGTCTCATGCGAGTTATATCCTGGAACGTAAACGGTCTCCGGGCGGCGCATAAGAAGGGTTTTCTGGCCTGGTTCGGCGGCGAAAGCCCTGACATCATGTGCCTCCAAGAGACCAAGGCCCACGAAGAACAACTTCCCGAAGAAATCAAGTCGATCCCCGGATATATTTCCTACTTCTCCACACCCGATAAGAAGGGTTACAGCGGGGTAGGTCTCTACGCCAAGAAGGCCCCCGAGAGCGTCCAGTACGGCTTCGGCGATCGGTTCGACAGCGAAGGCCGCACAATCATCGCCGACTTCGGCGAGTTCGTCTTGTTCAACATCTACTTTCCCAATGGCAAGAGATCGGCCGAACGTCTCAAGTACAAGATGGAATTCTATGACGCTTTCTTGGAGTACGCCGAGAAGACCAAAAAGAGCGGTAAGCACGTGGTCGTCTGCGGGGACGTGAATACCGCCCACAAAGAAATTGACCTAGCCCGGCCCAAAGAGAACGTCAAAGTCTCGGGCTTCCTTCCTGAAGAACGGGCCTGGATAGATAAATTTCTAGGCCACGGCTATAAAGACACCCTCCGGATCTTCAACCAGGACCCGGATAATTATTCCTATTGGGACCAGATGACCCGGGCCCGGTACCGCAACGTTGGTTGGCGTATCGATTATTTCTTCGTTGACCAAGATTTTGCCGACCGACTCACCGGGGCGTTCATCCTGGCGGATGTCATGGGCTCCGACCACTGCCCGGTAGGGATCGAGATTGCCTAACCCGACCGCCACGTCTGCGCCGTAACTAGGTGCTATACTAGGCCCCGTCGTGCCCAACCGCCTTAAACTTGGACGTGTTTCCCGGACGTGATTTTATGAAAGACTCCGTTGAAGTTTTCTTCCACACCCAACAGCCCTATATCCACGTCAAAGAATCAGACCTAGAGAAGTACGACTCCGGCCGCCTGGGCTTTCCCAATTCCTATTTCGACCCCCAGAAAGCCCACGAGCTCTACAACCAGTACCACGAAGAATATGCGTTGGCAGATGAAGCCGGTTTGGACGGCATCATGACCAACGAGCATCACGCCGCCTATTGGAACATGAAGCCGTCGGCCAACATCGACGCCGCCGTCATTAGCAAACTGACCAAGAAAGTGCGCATCGCCATCCTGGGCAACATCATCCCCATCAACGACCCGGTGCGCATGGCCGAGGAACTGGCCATGCTGGATTGCTATTCCGGGGGCCGTCTCATCTCGGGTTTCGTGCGTGGAGGAGCCGTGGAAACGCTGCAAGCCGGTATCTCGCCCACCGAGAACCGAGACCGGTTCGAAGAAGCCCACGACCTGATAATCAAATGCTGGACGCAGCCCGGCCCCTTCCGGTTTGAGGGCCATTATTACCAATATCGAGTGGTCAACCCTTGGGTGTTGCCGGTGCAAAAACCTCATCCTCCGGTTTGGTTTCCTGGTGGTAGTAGCCCTGAGAGCGTAGTTTGGGCCGCCAAACACGAATACGCCTACATGAACCTGGGCGCCCTAATCAGCCTGACTCAGGACCTCAAGAAGGTCTATATCGACACCGCTAAAGAAGTCGGGTTCACTCCGGGGCCGAAGCACTTTGGTTACCAGGTGCGGGCCCTGGTGGCCGACACCGACGAGAAGGCCCTGGAGATCGGCAAGGGCTTCCTGTGGGCCCAGAATCACCGGATGCGCGGCCCTGTGGAGCACGTTGACCCGCCAGGCTACCAGTCGCGGGTTGCCAGCCAGATGTCCACCAGGCGCCTGGGCGGCGGAGGCGGCCCCCCCATGACCTACCAAGACCTCCAGGATGTCAACGCGATCGTGGTGGGAAGCCCCGAAACCGTCATAGCCAAGCTCAAGGACACCGTCCAGAAGCTGAGCCCTGGCTACTTAATACTCATCGGCAGCGACGGCAATATCCCCCACAAAGACGTCATGCGGTCTTTGGAACTCTTGGGCAGCGAAGTAGTGCCCGCGCTGCACGAAGTAGAACTAGAACCTTATACTTAGATAACCAATGTAGAGATTCGTCCGCATTAAAAGGAAGCCGGATAGATGTCGGTAAACGTAAAGATTCAGCAGGCAGGCGACACCCTGGCAAGCCAATTTAGAACGAAGCAATTGTATTGTCTGGACGAGCGGTTGTTACCGGTCGACCTGGACGAAGCCTATCTGATCCAAAAAGAATTTCAGAGGCACGTCGCCGAAGAGCAAGGGCCCATCGCCGGTTACAAATTGGCCTACACCACAAAGGCCCTACAGCAGACGGTGGGAGTCAGCGATCCGGTCCTTGGAGTAATGCTGGAAGACAATATCTACCATTCTCCCAAAACCCTCACCGCCGCTAATTACGTGCAACTGGCCCTGGAATGCGAAGTATGCGTCCGGCTCGGCGCCGACCTGCCCCTAACCGGCGCGCCCTATGACCGGGGAAGGGTTTCAGAAGCGGTGGATTCCCTGTCGACCGCCTTTGAGGTAGTCGATATCCGTCGCACTCCGGGCGTGGACCCGATGGTCGGCTTCATCACCGGTGTGGCTGCCAACATCTTCAACGCCGGCGTCGTCATGGGAGAACAGGTGACCAATTGGCGGAACCTGGACCTGCAAGCCACTTACGGTTCCATAACCATCAATGGTGAGTTAGTGGGCGACGGCCACGGCTCGGATGTCATGGGGCATCCATTGGAACCGCTGGCCTGGTTGGCCAACAAACTAGCCGAGCAAGGCTCGGGTCTGTCGGCTGGTATGGTGATAATCACCGGTAGTATCGTGTCGCCCAAGCCCGTGAAACCCGGAGACACGGCCTCCATAATGATAGAAGGCCTTGGAGGGGCAGAAGTAGATATCATCTAGCCCCGGCCCAGGGCACAGTTCCACGACCCCACAATAAAAACGAAGATAATAGGATTTCAATCAATGGTGGTAGCCGCCGAAAACGCTCAGATGGACCCCGAGGGTCTCAACCGCGTGGAAGAGCTATTCAATCAACAAATCGAGACTGGAGTCCATCCCGGCGCGGCGCTGGCAGTTTACCGGCATGGATTGCCGGTCCTGGACCTCTATAGCGGCCTGGCCGACCAAGAATCAGGCAAGCCGGTGACCGAGGACACCATGTTCGTCCTCTATTCCTCCACCAAGGCCGTGACGTCTGCCTGCCTCCACATCCTTTGGGAAAGGGGTAAATTGGACTGGAATGACAAGGTCGCCGCCCACTGGCCTGGCTTCGCCCAGAAGGGCAAGGAAGACGTCACCATCAAACACGTGTTGACCCATGAGTCGGGCTTTCCCGACACTCCTAGTCACATGACCTGGGACCGCTGGCACGATTGGGAAGCGGCGGTCGAGGCCATGGAGCAGATACCCCTGGACTACAAACCGGGCCGGGTGATCGCTTATCATCCCCGTAATTTCGGTTGGGTCGTGGGGGAATTGGTACGCAAGATCGATGGACGTCCCATTGAACAATTCGTGCGGGAAGAAATAACCAGTCCACAAAACATAGAAGAATTTCACCTGGGCATCGACCCGGCCATGGAGGTCCGGGTGGCCAAATTGTACCCTATGGAGGATTGCGACCGGACCAGCCAGGTGACGATTTACAACCGGCCGGAGGTACACACTGCTGTCTTACCAGCCGGCGGCGGTATCGCCACTGCACGTGGCCTAGCCCGTTTTTACGCCATGATGGCCGGTGGCGGAACGTTGGACGGCGTGACCACCATGAAGCCGGAAACGGTGGCGGCAGTTACTGAACAGCAGTCCGAGGGACTAGACCACAGTTTGGACCGCCAGGTGAAACGTTCATTGGGGCTGTCTCTTGGAGACCCCCGCTCCGCGGCCCCCGGCAAAGAGGACATTCGCACGTTTGGCCACGCCGGTTCGGGGACTTCTGTTGGCTGGGCAAACCCGGACTCAGGGCTGGCCTTTGCTTACATAACCAACGGGTTCAGGGCCGAAGCGACCAACACTCCCAGGCTGGCGGAAATATCCCAAGCGGTGGTGGACGCCGTTTTTTAAGTTGCAGTTAAATTCCGGGAGACAGCTAAATGGCGAGCACCAAACAAGCCTATGAGATCGAATTAAGCACAGACCAGATGGCTTTTATTCGTTCCATGAAAGAGAAATACGACATAGCCGACGAGGGAAAAACACTGCGAGCGGCCATCGATTATCTGATTGTGACCAAGGGTGTTCATGACGATGTCTTTGGGAAGCGCCGCTGTTTCAGATGTGACTAACTCTCCAAGCAGGCGCCTAGGGCATCTGTTTGACCGCTTCCAGGGCAAGCTTGTAGCCGTAGACCCCAAAGCCGTAAACCGCGCCCTTGCAGACTGGCAGCACCTGAGAGACCGTTCCCCGGGCGGTGGGATTAGAAGCGTGGACCTCGATCACGGGGAACTTCACCTGGGATATCGCGCCCTTGATGGGACCGGTGGTGGTCGTGTAACCCGCCGGATTTATCAGCGCGGCGTCAAAATCCCGGTCGTGGGCATCGTATAAGGCATTCACAACTTCGCCTTCAATATTGGAATGCATCAGTTCGATGTCCATTCCCAGGCCCTCAGCGTAACCAAGAATCTGCTCATTCATCTGTTCCATGGTCATGGGTCCGAACGTCTCCAATTGGACCTTCCCCCTCATATTCATGCCCGCGCCTTGGATCACCAACACTTTGCCCATGTGTAATTCTCTCCTGGTTTTTTGTTCTTATTCTGATTCCGGGGTGCGTTCTGATGCCTCGGTCGGGGTTTCATTGATGTAGCCAGCTTGAAGTATATCTAGCTGGACCATCAGCAGTTTATTCCAGGCCACCGACGCGGCGTGGGCTTCGCGCGGGTCTTTTAGCTCTTCTTGAAATAGGTCTGCCAGGACCGTTTGCAAGAAGGACATGGAGCCGACCATGAATCGGCTAGGCACCGAACCCATATGAGCCCGGTGAGATGGGGGATGGCTGTGAACGATGCCCGTGGCCAGCAGTCTAATGGGATAGTCTTCGTCGATCTTGAAGCCGATCGAGCCTGTCAAAAAGCGCAGCAGGCTATGCTTCCGGCGTTCTAGGCGGACGTCATCGACCTCTCCATTCTCGTCCTCGAAGAACCGGCGGGTCTCGGGAAATGTTAGAAAATGGTCATAAACGTCCGCGGTGATCTCTTCTCCCCTGGACAACACCAGATCCCGGGTCGACTCGATGGTTTCCAGGCCCGCTTGGTCCAGGCCCACGAAGTCGGCAACCTCTTTCATCCGGGCCGGCCAATCTACGATACGCTGCATGTCTTCTCCGGGGTTTCTTCGGGTCGTTTCGGCGACCAATTAACCAGAATATAACGGTTCCACCTACGGCGGGCAAGGGAAACCAGCGTGACTATGTCTCTCCCCGCAGCGGTTCAGAGGCCGTGTTCGGTTCTTCCTCCGATTCCGAGTCCGACTCTGCTTGGGCCAGAGGTTTCCAAAGTAACGGCGACAACGCCATGGCCGGCAATAGAAGCACCAATCCGGCGAATGCATTCAATGAAATGGCCCATTGGACCGAAACCGCCGAAGCCACCGCTCCCATCTCCAGCACTCCCAGGGGCGTGCCGACGCCGATGCACACGCTGAGCAGTCCCATCATCCGGCCCCGCATATCATGGGGCGTGGCCAGCATGGTGACGGCGCTCTGCATCGTGGAGAAACCGGATTGGGCGATGCCGCTTAAGGTCAGCAACCCAAAGGTCAGCGCATACCACGGCGACCAGACGAAAATTATGCCCATCAGCAGGACTCCCGTGGAACCCAACACGAATACCCGTCCGTGGTAACGGAGGTCACGGGTGATGGCCATGATTCCCGCCCCGGCTAGTTGTCCAAAGCCATCTGCGGCGACTAACAGTCCGACCAACGTCACACCAACTTCCAGGTGGTCGCGGCCGATGGCGGGTATGAACTGCTGCACGGGGAAGGCCAGTGCGTTCATCACAATGGTGATATAGAACAACCCGATCAACACTGGGCTATTCCAGGCGTAGCCCACCGCGACTTTTAAACTTTTGATCACGGGCTCGATCTGAGCCACGCCCTGGTAATCGGGTATTCGGAGTTTGGTGATCAAGCCTAGGTTGATCACGTGAACCATCAGCAAGAAGGCGTAAGCCTCGGTGAATCCGGCGGCGCCCAGGAGTATCCCGCCCACGATGGGACCGGCCATCTTGCCGATATTCTGGCTGATCACATCCAGGGAAAGGGCGTTGACCAGCCTCCTTTGACCAACGATGTCGAAGATTGCGGTACGGCGGGACGGGTCTTCGATGGACTTGGTCAGTCCCTGGACGAACACCACGGAGAACACGTGCCATCCCTTGATCAGATCGAAGTCGTAAGCGATCATCGCCAACAGGGTAGCCACGGTCAGGACGTTGATCGCCTGGCTGGCCGCCAGCACATTGCGCCGGGGGAATCGGTCGGCGATGTAACCGGTGAACATGGAAGTCATAGGCCGGGAGAGATTGTTGAAGGCCAGCACCAGGCCCAATTGGAAGTAGGAATCAGTCAATTGAAGGATCAGCCAGCTTAAGACCAGCAGCTCCATACGGCGGGCAAATTCGCCCACGCTTCCCACGTACCAGATGATGCGGAAGTCGGCGTTCTGCAACACCGACAGCAGAGTTCCTCTAACCCCTGAAAATGGTCTCATTCAGCCTAGGCGCTCCATTGAACAGACTCTTGCGTATTCAAGATAAACTACTCTCCTGCGTCCCAGTTTGAATTTGAGGCCGACCCTGTGTGTCATTCCGAGGAGGCGGTAGCCGACGAGGAATTCCTTTGCCTAACCGCTACCGCGTTACTGCCTTGCATAACAGGCAGTCGGCAATCCCCTGGCAACAGGATTCCTCGCTGCGCTCCGAATGACAAATGGGTGCGCTTCCATTTCGTGCCCGCCGCCCGACCTGAGTCATTCTACTCCTCACACGGGAATCCGTTCATTGACACCCAACTCAAGCCCTCGGTATGGTGGAAGCACTCTAGGCATTGAGGTCCGAACTTGGCTGAAGGCGGAAGCGCAAAACGGGTCACACGCTGGGATTTCCCGCCCGGATCACAGCCGTTTCCACTGATAATCGCCCACCGCGGCGATGTCGCCAGCGCCCCTGAGAACACCATTCCAGCCTTCAGAAAAGCCCTTGATCTGGGCGCTGACGGCATCGAGCTTGACGTGCGGCTGACCAAGGACGAAAAGCTGGTGGTGTTCCACGACCGCCGCTTGGAACGTACCTCCACCGGTCACGGGCCGGTAAACCATTCCACCCAAGACCAGGTCCGCGAGTTGGACGCCGGGTCTTGGTACAGTCCTGTCTTCAAAGACGAGCGGCCGCCGACATTGGATGAGGTGTTCGAGTCTCTGCCGGCGGACTTTCTGATCAACGTAGAAATGAAAGTCATCATGAAAGGGATGAGGCTCATCGCCCACAGGGTGGCGGAAACCCTTCGGCGTCACGCCCGGTGGGACAGCACTCTGGTGGCCAGCTTCAACCCTATCTCGCTGTGGGAACTTCGCAAGATAGAGCCGAGAATCACTAGGGGATACATCTGGTCCTGCCGCCACCCGTTTCCGATTCGCTCACGCATCTTCAGCCCTTTCGTCCAGGCCGATTGGTACGACCCGGCCAACGACTCGTACAACCCCAGACTGCACAGAAGGTTCCATACCGGGGGCGCACGAGTGCTGGCCTGGGATTTAGACTTCAACCGGGACATGGCACTGATGGTCTCTGCCAAGCTAGACGCGATCGTCACCGACTCGCTCGAAACGATGCTGGAGCGCAAGCGGGAATTGGCCTGAACCCCTTACAACCTGTCCGCATCATAACCGTGGCTAGCTGAAGGTGATTCCCTGTCTTAATGTCAACCCCCGTGATAGAATAGAGCTATTCTGCGCTGCGTGCCTAGTTGCGTCGGAATGAAGCCGTTGTTGGGTAGTGGAGCCACAAAGCATTTGGTTGAACCAGACAGGCAGGCGAGTGGTGTCAGGCTCACTGGGGAAGAGGGCAGACGATGACCGTCGTTGACGACGTCAAAAGCCGATTGGATATCGTCGAGGTGATCTCGCAGCGAGTGCCTCTGCAACGCTCCGGCCGCAGCTTCAAAGCCAACTGCCCGTTCCACCAGGAAAGGACGCCGTCTTTCCACGTGTTTCCCGACCGGCAGTCCTGGCGTTGCTTCGGCTCCTGTGCCATCGGCGGTGATGTTCTATCCTTCGTGATGCGCTCGGAGAATCTGGAGTTCGGCGAAGCCCTGCGTCAGATGGCCCAGCAGGCTGGAGTTACGCTGCCCCAGCGGGGACAGAGCTCCCAAAACGAAGCTGCCCACAAGATAAATGAAGACACCCGAGCCTTTTTCCAGCGAACGCTGGCGTCGGTTCAAGGTGCGTCCGCCAGGGAGTACCTGGAGAAACGGGGACTGAACAAACAGGCGGTCGAGGCCTTTGGAATAGGACTTAGCCCATCAGACGGAGAATCGCTCAAGAACCATCTGATTCGAGAGGGTTACTCGCAGGAAGAACTGGCAAGCGCCGGGGTGGTGCGCGCCGGAGATGATGGCGTAAACCACGATTTGTTCCGAGGCCGGTTGATGTTCCCCATCCGTGACGCCCACGGAAATCTGGTGGGGTTTGGCGCCAGATCTCTGGACGGTTCGGAGCCGAAGTACCTGAACTCGCCCCAAGGGGCATTGTTCGACAAGAGCCGGATCCTATATGCAATGGACCGGGCCCGCACCGACGTTAGAAGAGAGGGCGCTGTAATAGTAGAAGGCTACATGGACGCCATCGCGGCCCACCAGGCCGGGTTCAAGAACGTGGTTGCCCAGATGGGGACCGCGCTGACCGAGTTCCAAGTGGATGAGATCAGACGTCTGACCGGCAAGATGACCATGGCGTTGGACCAAGACGCCGCCGGACAGAACGCTACATTGCGTAGCTTGGATGTGGTACTGGAAAACTTCCGGACCAAAGAGATCAGCCATCGGGGGCCCGACGGCTCGACGCAAACAATCGACGCCGACCCCAGAATAATTGTCATGCCGCCGGGGCATGACCCGGACGAGGTCATCCATCGTTCGCCCTCTGACTGGATGAAGCTGGTGGAATCGGCGATCCCGGCGATAACGTTCCGGATCAATGCGATAACAAGTCAGGGAGATATAGATTCACCTGAGGGCAAGGCCAGGTGTGTTGCTGAAGCCGCTCCGTTCATCCACCTTCTTGAAGGCGGGATACAGCAGGCCAACGCCGTTGAATTGTTGGCGAATAATCTGAGTGTACCCATCGACACAGTGAAGGCTGCCCTGAGCCGCCCATCCGTGGCCCGGCGCACCCGGAGGCAGGAACAGCCGCGTCCCGCGGCTACGGCAGCGTCGCCCTTTGCCAAGTTGGATCACGACCCGGTGGAGGAACACTGCCTGCAGTTACTTTTGAACTATCCGGAGTTGAGGGACCTGGCCGCCGGGCTGCTCCCAGAGTACTTTCAACGGCATGAAAACCGGGAACTGTTCAGCAGATGGCTGGACGCCGGCTCCGGATTGGATAAAGATGAAACATTGGCGGCTGTTAAACGGGATGGTGACGACGAAGTCACCGCACAACTTGGCTCTTTAACGGACAAGCCGCTGATACCATTGGACGTTAACGGACGCGAGGCGTCTTTCTTGGAAGTGGCCTCCCGCCTGGAAGAGCGCAACCTAAAAAACCTAAAATCTGAAGAAGTGATACGCTTCGCCGAGTCACCTCCTGACCTTGAGGAAGGCGAGCACGAAGATATATTACGGTTGAACAAACAGATCAAGATAAATGAAGGCCTCCGGAGAGGCCAAGCCCAGGAAATCTCCGGTTGAGGAGGCTTAATGGCCAGAAGAGACAGCTCCAACGAACTGACCCCAGAGGATTTTCTAGAATCCCGGCAAGATGATTCGGATTCTCCCAATCCCGTTTTGGATATCCTCCGAAACGTGGACGCGGGACGTGATGATGAAGGTGCCGATGGCGAAGGCATGACCGGAGCCCGGCCGGCGACGATCACCGACAACAACGGTGACGCGGCTTGGGATGGCACGGCAACGGCTGAGAAAGACGGCGACGCCAACGAGACGGCCACCGCCACTGAAGGAAGCTCTCTTCCCTCCCCCACCGACTCCTCTGACGACGATGAAGAGCCCGAGTGGGAGCCCGAGACCGAGTCTGTGGAAGTCTTGGACGACCCGGTACGCATGTATCTGCGCGAAATCGGCCGTGTCCGCCTGCTGACCTCCGCTGACGAGCGCTCGTTGGCCCGTAAGATCGAGGGCGGCAAGCATCTTGAAGGTCTTCGGGAGGAATTAGAGGGACTGGACGGTCGCCCGGCACGCCCGTGGGAGATCGCTGCGGGTCTGCTCAAGCGGATGGTCAACGCCGAGCCCTTGGTCAAATCGCTATCCGAGCAACTGGGCTTGCCCAGCAATCTGACCGTCTCCCAGATAACGGACCACAAGAAACTCAGGGACGCCATCGACGCCCAGGTCTCCGTTGACCTGCTCGCGGCCATGGCTGAAGACCTGAACGATTATCAGGACGACGTCTACCAACAGGTGATCGGCTTGTCTTTGAGTTCCTGGCTGGTCCCGCCCGATGCTATCGATGTCCTGCAAGACTCAACTCTTGAGCAGTTGGACGCCAAACTGGCGGAGTTGAACAGTTTCACTGACCTGCAAGAGCTTGACCCGCTGTTCCGCGCTTACTTCCGTCGTATCGATGCCGAGGCTGAACGCGCCCAGGCCCGCCTGACCGAGGCCAACCTGAGGTTGGTAGTCAGCGTTGCCAAGAAATACATCGGACGCGGTATGGCCCTGTTGGACATGATTCAAGAAGGCAACATTGGCCTGATCCGTGCGGTCGAGAAGTTCGACTACCGCAAGGGTTACAAGTTCAGCACCTACGCCACCTGGTGGATTAGACAGGCCATCACCCGGGCCATCGCCGACCAGGCGCGAACTATCCGGATCCCTGTGCACATGGTTGAGACCATCAACAAACTGATGCGTCAACACCGCCGGTTGCTACAGGAATACGGCCGTGAGCCCACCCCTGAAGAGATTGGACTGGCCATGGATATCGGACCCGAGAAGGTTGAGGAAATCCTCAAGATTTCCCAGGAGCCCGTCTCACTGGAGACGCCTATCGGCGAGGAAGAGGACTCCCATCTGGGAGACTTCATCGAAGACCGCAACGCGCTGGCGCCGGCGGATGCTGCATCCTTCCAGCTGCTTAAGGAGCAGGTTGGCGAGGTGCTGCACACGTTGACCGAGCGCGAGGCACGGGTGCTCGAACTCCGGTTCGGGCTTGAAGACGGACGAAGCCGAACCTTGGAAGAGGTCGGGCGTGAGTTCGGTGTGACCCGTGAAAGAATCCGTCAGATTGAAGCGAAGGCATTACGGAAATTACGCCACCCGTCTCGGTCTCGGAAGCTTAAAGACTTCTTAGAGTAGTCTTAATAGTCAAGAACGGGAATGCGCCCAGGCAACATAATAACGAATCCCATACTTATGTTGCCTGGGCTCGTCTTTTTTAGTAAACATCGCGTTAAATCTTGTAGTTCTCGCACAAACCCCGGTGGTATACTTGGGCCATTCCGAGTTGGGAGGAGGAGTCCGTGGAAGAGTCGTCTATGCCGAAATGCTTGAGTTGTGATATTGGTAATCTCGTCCCTCTCTCGGACTACGGCGGTCAAGGGGCCGCGGTCCATTACAAGGCCTGGGTTTGCATCAACCCGGCGTGCGGGTTCAACATCAAGATTCGCAACGGCGATATCTACCTGAACGAACCCATCTCCCCAGGCGGCGCCAATACACCCAGGGCACGCTAGGCAGGGCACGCTAGTCTTTTTAGACAATCCCCAATACCGCGCTCTCCCTACTGGACTTGTTTTGGGCGGTGAGTGTTGAAGGAGGTGGTATGGAAGCTGGTTTCGATTATATTCATGGGCGTCTGCCGCGGCGCATCGCCAGTCTCACAGGAATCATCCTCTTAGTCTTCGGTTTTCTGCTGCTTGCATCGGGCGGCGCTTACTACAGCTACTCAGCCAGCGCCAAGTCCAACCTGGACGATCTGGCGTCCGTATTTGAGCCACGAACGATCACCTCCATCACTGGTAGCGCTGCTACCAGTATCAGTTTGTTCCCCGGCAAGGCTGTAACGGCTGATTCCTGGGGCGACCCATTCGGCTACGAGCCCGCCTTTCTAAGACAGCAGAAATTGCTCGACGACTTCTCCCCTATCGGCGAGGCCGGCGTTAAGATCGGCGACATTCAGCCTTCCACCAGGATATTGGTGCCGTCCATCGGCGTGGATTCGGCGATCTCCGAACTGTCTATCTTGGACTTGGGCGACAGCCGGGCCTATGAGAGCCCGGACAATACTGTGGGACACATCCCTGAATCGGCTGACGCCGGTGAGCAGGGGACCTCTTGGTTCTTTGGGCATACCGAGAGCCCCATCAGTCGCGAAGGATCAGTCTTCTTCAACCTGCAAAAGGTGCCGGAGAAACTACGCAGCGGAGAGGATGTCTTTATCATCACCGACAACGGCGCGAATCAGTTCCTCTATCGGGCGACGGCCACACAGGTGGTCCACCAAGACGACTTGAGCTTGGATGCGACACCGGAGGCGGACATCAAGCTGGTTTCTTCGGTGCCACGGTTCGTCTATGACCACCGGTTGGTGGTATCCGGGGTTTTGATAGCACTTCGGTAGCTGTCAGCTATCAGTACATCGTTAAGACCAACTAGACCCCTCGCTGTCACCCCAAGTGTAGCGAGGGGTCACTTTCCCTCCCGTTACCCTCTTGCGGACCGCCGGTTTGCCAGGCCGCGGCTTGGTTTGCCCAATGGCAATAGAATTCCTCGTCGCGTCGCTTCTCGGAATGGCAGTTAGGGGGCTTTTGCAACAAAAAAGAGACGCCGGTTATTGGCGTCTCTTTTCGTTTCATGGCTGGTCATTTACAGGCTTGGTTCGGCGGCCCCTTGGTCTATGCGGTGGATGCGTAGTTTGCGGAGACGGCGACCTAGCATCGATACCACCTCGATGTGCAAATGGTCTGTTTCCAAGATGTCTCCGGTTTGAGGTATCCGGCCTAGGCTGTGGTAGACGTAGCCGCCCACCGTGTCGACCTCGGTGCTGTCGATGGTGGTCCCGAACAGCTCTTCCACGTGCTCTGTAGTCACTCCGGCGTCTACTAGCATTGTTCCATCGGGTTGGCGGATCACTTGGGCGTCCCGGGAGCGGGAGAACTCGTCCTCGATCTCGCCGACGATCTCCTCAAGCAGGTCTTCCATGGTGACCAGGCCCTCGGTGCCGCCGTATTCATCCACCACGATGGCTATCTGGGTGCGGCGCTCCTGCAGTTCTTCCAACAGGTCGTCGACCCGCTTGCCCTCGGGAATGATGAACGCCTCGCGGACCAGGGTGCGCAGCGAGTCCTGTGACTTCCCTGACTTGGCCAACGAACCCATGACATCACGAGCATGGACAATACCGAGGATCTTGTCGATGGTTTCTTCATACACAGGAAGACGGCTGTGACCTCGGCTGACCATCGTCTCGGCGACGACTTCCAGGGGAGAGTCGGCCTCCACAGCGGCCATATCTAACCGGGGGACCATGACCTCTCTGACGGTGGTGGCGTCGAGACGGATGATGGATCGGAGCATCTCACGGTCCCGGTCATCGAGGCTGGTCAATTCTTCTTCAGTGATGGCCGGTTCTTCAAGCTCGTCCTCGGAGAGTCCATGATCGTTCCCGTTTCCATTGCTCGCGTGGCCGTTTGCCGCCGACGGCGAACCGCCGTTGGCCGACGCCGTCTTGTTCCACGGACGGGATAGTGCAGAAAGGCGCTTGTCAACGACATCCGCTGCCCGATCGATCAAGAACAACCCGGCCAATAGCCCGGCAGCCATGAACGCGACCAGCCACCAGTCTGTGGTCACAGCGCTTTGAATCAAGGCTACACCGGAGAGGACAACCGCGAAGAAACAGGCCGCTTTCAGCCAGAAGAGGAGCGAATCGGAGAGGACCGAGGGGTTCTCATCTCTGACGGTGGGCCCAGCAGACCCACCCGAGCGAATCATGCTCAGGTATGAGAACAAGAGAACGAAGACGATAAAAACTATGATTTGCGGTAAATAATCTGTATCCAAACACCCCGTCCCCCTGGTCAACCCACGTCTATGCCGTTTCGGTACTTACGCCTGTGGGAAGAGTCGTCAGGAGGTCAGTTGGGACCATTCATCTATCTATTATCTTAGCAGGAACGCCAACGGCTAGTCTAGCCTGCGGGACGTCCTTTGTGACGACTGCGCCCGCCCCGGTAACCGCCCCGGCTCCCACGGTGACCGGCGCCACGAGCATGGTATCACAACCGATGAAGGCGTCTTTCTCCACCACCGAACGGCGTTTGACCTTACCGTCGTAGTTACAGGTAACTGTGCCAGCACCCACGTTGACGTTGGCGCCGATGGACGCATCGCCGATGTAGCCGAAGTGTCCCATGACAGCCCCGGCGGCAAACCGGCTCTCCTTCACCTCTACGTAATTCCCGATGTGCACACCAGACTCCAGATAGGCTCCCGGCCGCAGATGGCTGAATGGGCCGATGTCTACTCCGGCCTCCATGACCGCATCCTCCAGCGCCGACGATGTGACCCGGCAGTCGTCGCCCACAGACGAGTCTTTGACCACCGAGCCGGGGCCAATCTCGCAGCCGGACCCAATGGACGTGCTTCCTAGAAGTATGGTGTTCGGCAGCACCACGGTATCCTGACCGATGGTCACCCCGGCGTCGATCATCACCGACGCCGGGTCGGTAATCGTCACGCCCTCCAACATCCAATGCTCGCGGATGCGCCGGCGCTGAATATTCTCCAGGTTGGCCAATTCCACCCGGTTATTGATTCCCAAGGCTTCATCAGGGTCGTTTGAAGGCAAGGCGGCGACGTTGGCGCCCTGGTCTGCGGCGATGGCCGCCAGGTCCGTTAGATAGCGCTCGGGGCCACTGCCGACGGTCACCCGACCCAGGTTCTCCCATAACCACTCGCCTTGGAAGCAATAGACCCCCGAGTTCACCTCCACGTGTTCATTAAGCCTTTCCCGGTCATCTGAGGCCTCGTTGATGCCCAGGATGTTCTGCTGTGAGCCCAGGTCACGGTTAATGCGCCCCAGCCCACGGCCGTCTGCAACGATGCCGGAGAGGACCGACATCTGACGCGAGTTTTCGAGATGCCCGCTGACTAGACTGCGCACCGACTCTTCAGTAACCAACGGCGAATCACCGCCGATCACGACCACCTGCTGGGCCTGTCCCCGGAGGGCAGCGGCGGCGGACTCCACCGCACCCGCCGTTCCTGTCTTGGCGGACTGAACGGCATACTCAACGGAATCACCCAGCAGCTCTTTGACTGCGTCCTGGCTGGCGGGGGACACCACCACGACTATGCGGCCCACGCCCGCTCGGCTCAGCAACTCCACCGGATATCGGAGCAGCTCTTTCCCGCAGAAGCAGTGCAGCACCTTGGGGGTACGGGACTTCATCCTGATTCCCTCTCCGGCGGCCATTATGATCCCTGCCAAGTCTTTCATGTTTCCACCCCGCATTTGTGCGTCAAAACGGTCTATTTACTGGGACAATTATACCAGCGGAATCCAAGTTGGCCGTGCCCAGTCCCATAACTGTTGCGCGTTATACTACTTCGTCGCCCGCGGGTGGAATCACATTGACAACAGGACTGGCCGGGGGCAGAATGGCCGTGCTCCAGCTACGCCTGGGTCAGAAACTCCGTAACGGATCCGATTGGAGGATACCCGGTGGACAAAACAGAAATACCCTTCCTATCCGCAACTGAACTGGCATCCCTGATCAAGTCCAAGGAAGTCTCCCCCGTCGAGGCAACCGAGGCCTATCTGGAGCGTATTCCCCAGCTAGACGGCAAGCTGAATTCCTACATCACGGTTACCGCCGACCGGGCCATGGCCGACGCCAGTCAAGCCGAGCAGGAAATAGTGTCCGGCAAGTACCGGGGTCCGATGCACGGCGTGCCCGTCGGCATCAAAGACCAGGTCTACACCAAAGGTATCCTCACCACCGGTGGCTCGACAATCTTGAAGGATTTCGTGCCTGACGAAGACGCCACGGTGATGTCGAAACTGAATGATGCGGGGGCCGTCCTTCTGGGCAAGCTGAACATGAGCGAATTCGCCATGGGTGACGCCTTTGAGCATCCCTACGGTCGCCCTCACAACCCTTGGGACTTGTCCCGCAACCCAGGCACATCCAGCAGCGGCTCTGGCGCCGCGACAGCCGCTTTCCTCTGCGCCACATCCCTGGGCGAGGACACCGGCGGTTCCATCCGGGGCCCGGCCTCGTTCTGCGGTCTGGTCGGCATCCGGCCTTCCTGGGGGCGGGTCAGCCGCCATGGGGTGCTGGGCGCATCGTGGTCGATGGACCAAGTCGGCCCCATCTCGCGCACCGTGGCTGACTGCGCCATAACCCTAGGCGCCATCGCCGGGCATGACCCCAAAGACGGCCATACCTGGGACGTGCCAGTGCCCGATTACCTGGCAGAGCTAGCCGACGGGGTCGAGGGACTGAAGATCGGTGTCATCACCGAACGGGTCGAGGGAGATGCTGTCGATCCCCAGGTGCGGGACTTAGTGGTCAAGGCCATCGCACAACTGGGTGAATTGGGGGCTGCTGTTTCCCATGTGGATATTCCATTGATCGCCCAATCGGCGGCCATCTCTACCGCAGTGACCTACGGGGACGTCTCCGGTGTCCACCGGGAAGGGATCGACAACCGTCTGAAAGAGTATGACTACAACATTCAACTCCGGCTGCTGGCCGGGGCGATACTGCCCGCTCAGGCCCATCAGAAGGCGGTTCGACTGCGGCACATGCTCCGGCAGCAGATCTTTGACGCCTTGGAACAGGTAGATGTGTTGGTGATGCCAACTTCGTCCATCCCGGCGTCGCCCATCCCCGAAAAGGCCGGCGTCGAAAGCAAAGAGGCCTTCATGGAGATGTTGGGGGGACGCCGCAGCTTCACCGCCCCATTCAATCTGGCCAGCGTCCCGGCCCTGTCCATCAACTGCGGGTTCACCTCCGATGACCTGCCCGTGGGCCTGCAGATAGCCGGCAAACCCTTCGCAGAATCAATGGTTTTCAGAGTCGCCCACGCCTACGAACAAGCAACAAACTGGAACACCCGCCGCCCGCCGGTGTCATAAGGAAGCAATACTCCACCCGAACTGTCATTTCGAGGAGTGAAACGACGATTAATCTCTTTGCTTAACACCCCAGCATGAATCGCCAGTGCTATGTCTACATCATGACTAACTGATCACGGATTCTGTACGTTGGGGTAACAAACGACCTCGAACAACCGGTCCATGAACACAAATCTGAATCGATTGAAGGATTCACAAAGCGTTACAAAATAACCCGGCTGGTTTATTTCGACAAACCGTCCAATATGAAAGGGCCATCTCTCGAGAGAAAAAGATCAAGAAATGGAGACGCTCCACAACGACAGACTTGATTGAAGCGGCCAATCCTGGATGGAAAGACCTGTCCGAAGGATGGTACGAGGTAGATCCACAATAAAGAGACCCTTCGTTTCTCTCGGGGTGACAGCGAACTAGCACTACAACGCATAAATGTCATTTCAAGGAGAGCAACGACGAAGAATCTCATTGCTTTGGAAGACCATCCGAGAGCTTGACTGTATAAATCGGCGCCAACGGTCGATAGCGCTGGGCCTCTCGCTTCTCTCGGAATGACAATGTAAATTGACTTTCGGTTCAAAGATTCTTTGGAGAAGCTTTCCAAGCGACCAATCCGGCTCAAAGGAGCAGCCATGCCACAGACCCATGAGCTATCGGCGGCGCAACTGGCCCGCCAGATCCGCAAGAAGAAAATTACCCCGGTAGAAGTTGCCCAATCGCTTCTGGAGCGTATGGACTCCCTAGAACCCCAGTTAGACGCCTGGGTCCGGGTCAACCGCGAGGCGGTCTTAGCTGACGCCGAACAACGTCAGGTTGAACTGGAGAGCGGCGCTGCTACCGGCCCGCTGCACGGCGTGCCCATCGGCATCAAGGACATCTATAACATAGCGGGCACCCCTACCACCGCCGGCTCCATAGTCTATGCCGATTACGTGCCCGACGAGACAGCGGTAACCATCGACCTGCTACAAAAGGCCGGGGCAATCATGCTGGGCAAGACGGTCACCACCGAGTTTGCCTGCCTCGACCCGTCTCACACCAAGAACCCTTGGAACTCGGCCCACACGCCCGGCGGTTCCAGCAGCGGCTCGGCGGTGTCCGTCGCCGCCCGGATGTGCCCGATAGCCATGGGGTCGCAGACCGTGGGCTCCGTGCTCCGCCCTGCGTCATATAACGGCATCACCGGCCTCAAGCCCACCTACGGACGGGTCAGCCGCCGGGGAGTGGTGCCGGTGAGTTGGTCATTGGACACCGTGGGCTGGATGGGCCGCTCCGTGGAAGACATGGCCTTGCTGCTCCAAGTCTTGGCCGGGCCCGACGAGCTAGACCCAGTAGCTTCACGATTACCGGCCGGCGACTACCTGTCGGGGTTGGAATCGGCTAAGCCGCCAAAGATTGGGCTCATCGCCTCGTTCTTCATGGAGGAGTCCGATGTAGAAACCCAGAAGCTGACTACGGCCGTGCTGGAGCAGTTGACGTCGGCCGGCGCTTCCGTGATGGAAGTGACGTTGCCAGATAGCTTCAACACTGCCTTCCAGGACCAGTTGCTCATCATGGGCGTGGAGGCCGCCGCCTTCCACAAGCCGATGTACGAGAAACAGGCGCAAGACTACCGCCCCAAGCTGCGGGAGATGCTGCGTCAAGGTCTCGAGACCGACGCCGTGACTTACACGAGGGCACTGGAAAGAAGGCTCCGGTTCACCGCCGACATGAAACTACTGGCTGAGCAGGCGGACGTCCTGCTCACGCCATCGACCCCAACCGCGCCCCTGGCTGACTTGACCAATACCGGCGACACTCGTTTCCAGGGTCCTTGGACCTCATGCGGACTGCCGACCATAACCCTGCCCACTGGCTTGGCTGAATCTGGTCTACCAATGGGTATCCAACTCATCGCATCTCCCTTCGAGGAGGCCCGGTTGTTGGCCGTGGCTAGGTGGTGCGAGAAGATAATCGACGTTCAGTTGGTCCCGCCAACCTCCAGTTAAAAGCAATCAGCAGATAGGAGTAAACACATGCCGCAGGCGAATATTCCCAGTGAAGACGAGGTTCTGACTTATTTCGATAAGTTCTCCAATTGGGGGAAGTGGGGCGACGACGACGAATTGGGCGCCCCCAATTACATCACCCCAGCCAAGGTGAAACAGGCCATATCTACGGTGCAGGAAGGCGTCCGTATCTCGATGTCACGCACGGTCACCTTCGAGCCGAGTGTCGACGCCCCCACCAACGTGCCGGTGCACTTCATGGTGGAGAGCGGAGAGGGCTGGGCCAGCGGGGACAAGGTGAGCTCCCGGAATTTCCCGGCCGCCACCGACTACTTCGGCATGATCTTCCACGGCGTCACGGTCACCCACGTCGACGCATTGTCCCATTTCTTCTGGGACGGCAAGACCTACAACGGCAAACCAGCCCACCTAGTGTCGACCAGCCTCGGTGCGACGTTTGGCTCGGTTGAGGAAGCCCACGAGGGAATCGTCACCCGGGCGGTGCTGGTTGATGTGCCCATGATCCGGGGCATCGATTGGGTGGAGCGCGGAGAGGGCGTGATGATTGACGATATCTTGGCCGCCGAGGAACGCTGCGGCTTCAAAGTGGAAGAGGGCGACGTCCTGCTGATCCGAACCGGCCAGTTGCACCGCCGTAACGTGGAGGGGCCCGCCGACCGGTCGCTGGGCTCAACGGCCTGCCAGGCGTCGGTGTTGCCTTTGTTTTACGAACGGGGTATCGCCATGATGGGCTCGGATACGGGTAATGACGTGAACCCGCCACAATACGATAAGGTGCAGAGTCCCATCCATCAAGTAAGCATCACCGCCATGGGTATCTGGATTCTCGACAACGCCGACTTGGAAGGCGTGGCCGCAGCCTGCAAGGAGCGCAACCGCTGGGAGTTCATGATCTCCATCGGCCCCCTACGCCTCCACAACACAACAGGCTCCCCAGTAAACCCCATAGCCATTTTCTAGCCGTATACCTGCGGTTATTACCTGCCGGTGGCGGTGGGGTGGTTGCTCTCTATGGGATTTTTGGCGGCATGTTCTTGAGATGTGCCGCCATTTTGTTTTGCGACTCAAAGATGCTGTCTCGCAAGCTGTCATTCCGAGAGGTGTAGCGCTGAGGAATCTCTTTGCCGCTAGAAAACGACGCGTTACTTACCAGTAAAAGTTGAGGTGAACCCGAGGCAACGTGGCGCAGAAATGAGTTAATGAATTGAGCCGCACCTTAGATAACGTCTATCCTCCCTTCTTCCAGGGTCTCCGGCGACTCGCTCTCGAAGATTTCCCTGACCACCGAGTCGACCCAGTCCATCACTGTCTTGGGGTCGATGGCCGGCTCAGGTGAACTTACGCCGAAACGAGCGCCATCCTTGACGGCCTGTGCGGACTTGGCGGCCTTCAATAGGATCTTGCTGGGAACACAGCCGCTCCAGGTGCAATCGCAGCCCCGCGCACCTTTCGCCAACGAACAATAAGTCGTAGTCTTTCTTCAACTAAACTCTGGTCCGAACGCCCGAATTTTTCCTGGCCCTAGACGAAACGATATTCGGACCAGACTACCTAACGAGAAACGGCTTCAGCAAAACTTGGATGCCGCGAGGCGCCTAAGGTTTGATGAAAGGTTTGCCGAAAACTCCGTTTCTAGCCGTAATTGGGCGGGGAGAGTTTCAGGCCGAGGGTCGATTCGCACCACTTGGCAATGCCCAGCAGTTTGCCTTCCTCAAATGGCAGAGCGCCCAACTGCACCGCCAGGGGCATCCCGTCCTCACTGAGGCCAGAAGGCAGTGTGATCGTGGGCAGGCCGCTGGTGGTCCATGGCACCTGGAAAGAGGCGTCTCCGGTGGTGTTCCGGTCCTTGGGAGCGGGAGCCGGTGTGGCCGGGGTCAAGACCACGTCTGTCTGCCCCACCAACGTGACCATGTCCTGGCGAAACTGACGGCGCAGCCGCTGGGCTTGCAGGTATTTGGTGGCCGGGACCAACATGCCCATCTCCATTCCGGACCGCACCCTGGGGCCATAGTCCTCGGCTTGGGTGGCGTGGAACTGCTCGTGGAAGGCCGCGCACTCGACATTCATCACTATCCGTTGCGCGCTGTGGGCCGACTTGAAACTGTCTGGCAGATTCAGCTCCACAACCTCGGCCCCGGCGGCGGTCAACTGCTTGATCGCTGCTTGGGTGTTGGCCCAGACCTCGGGGGTGGACTTCTCCAAGTAATACTGGCTGACGATGCCAATGCGTGGCGGCTTGTTGAATTCGGCCATCTGCTTCAAGAAACCGGGCACCGGGACGCTGGCGGAACCGGGGTCGTTGGCATCTTCACCCGAGATAACCTGAAGCATCAGGGCGGCATCCTCCACGGTGCGCACCAAGATGCCCACGTGGTCCAGCGACCAGCTCACCGGCACCACCCCGTAGCGGCTGATGCGGCCGTAGGTGGCCTTCAGACCCACGATGCCGTTGTAGGCGGCCGGGCGGCAGGTGGAGCCGCCGGTCTGGGAGCCCAGAGCCGCGCCCACGGTCTTAGTAGCCACAGCTACGGACGATCCACTGCTGGAACCTCCGGGAGTGTGTTCAAAATTCCAAGGGTTGAAGGTCGGCGAAGGGTCCGACGTGGCGAATTCAGTCGTGACGGCTTTCCCCAGGATGATGCCGCCGGCCTCTTTGATCTTGGCCACGGAGGTCGCGTCAAACTCGGGCACGAAATGGGCGTAGACCTTGGACCCGGCTGCAGTCTTCATCCCGGCGGTGTAGAAAATGTCTTTTAGTCCCACCGGCACGCCGTGGAGCAAACCCCGAGTCTTTCCCTGCTGGGCTTCTTCCTCGCGCTGCTTGGCGGCGGTTAATACCTCCTCCCGGTCGATGGTCACCCAGGCTTTGAGGTCTTTGTCGGTGGCGTCGATGCGCTCAAGAAGCGACCTGGCTAGGTCCACCGGAGACAGCTTCTTGTCTTTAATCTCCTGGACTGCCTGAGACACGGTTAGCTCATAGGGCTGGGGCATAGTCTGACCTCACGAAGATATTGTCGTATTCCTGGGCGGCGTTTATTGATAAAAGCCGGGTTCCAAGTCGCGGTGAAGCGTCTCTTGCCCCACGTCCCAGAGTTGCTGTGCGGTCTGCTTGATGGATGTTTCCAGCTCGCTGGCCCGATGTTCTCCCCAAAGCCGGACCGCCTGAGCGCGAAGCTCCACGGCGATGGCTTCCACAGAATCGTTCGGCTTCATATTAACCATGTCGTACTCCAGTAATCCCAGGTTTTATGCTAGGTGACTGGCATTCTAAACAAGGCTGTGGGAACGGTCAATCGATGTCCAAGCGTGAGTGCGCCAGGCTCAACATGCTGTTATAATCCCGCCTGTCGAACTCGACCCCCGTTTGAACTCCCTGGAGACCGCCATGCCAGACAACCTCGCCGATATCCTAGAATCGCCCGGACACACGCTTTTAGCCACCGACCTGGGCAACACCGAAGGCCCCCTGTGGCACCCAGATGGGTATCTGACCTTTGTTGACCTGGTGGGGAACCGGCTGCAGCGCTGGGACCAGACCTCTGGCGTGAGCGTAGTCCGCGAGGGCACCGGAGAGGGCAACGGATGCACCTTCGACCGCCAGGGACGTCTCCTGATGTGCGAGGGCGCAGACCACCGCCGCGTTACCCGTATGGATGCCGACGGCACTGTGACGGCCATCGCCGAGCGTTGGGACGGCAAACGGTTCCACAAGCCCAATGACGTTATCTGCCGCACCGACGGGAGCATCTATTTTACCGACCCTAACCTGCGCCTGCCGGAAGCTGAACGTGAGTACGACTTCGCTGGAGTCTTCCGCATCGCGCCCGACGGCCAGATATCCGTCGCCACTGACGGCTGTGAATACCCCAACGGCCTGGCCTTCTCCCCCGACGAGTCGGTCCTCTATGTGGCCATCAGCCGAGAGAGCCAGATCTGTTTTGAAGAACAAGAGAAGGGCCTGGTCTGCGAGCACCGCAAGATCAGGAGCTTCGACGTGGCCGCCGACGGCACCCTGAGCAACAACCGGGTCTTCGCCAGCATGGCCTCCGCCGAGCCAGGTGTGCCCGACGGCATGAAACTAGACACCTTGGGCCGCATCTTCTGCACCGGCTCCGGCGGCATCTGGGTATTCGAGCCCGATGGCACTCACCTGGGAATCATCAGAGGCCCCGAAGTGCCCCGGAACATCGCCTTCGGCGGCCCCGACTTCCGGACGATATTCACCACCCCCGGAGTGTCTCTCTACAGCTTCCGGGTTAAGACTCCGGGCATCCGCCCATACTGAAATCACTTAGGAGAAAGAATAATGGCTGCAACAACAACCGTAGGCACGGGCAAATACACCTACGAGGTGGACGAAGACTGGGCTAAGTTGCCTGAGGGCTGGGAGATGCCCGCGGCCGCCGTCTATGGCGACTCCAAGGACCGGGTCTACTGCTTCAACCGTGATCCGGAGCATCCGGTCTGCATCTTCGACCGGGAGGGTAATTTCGTCTCCTCCTGGGGCGCCGGTCTGATTACCTTCGCCCACGCCATCTACCTGGACACGGAAGACAACGTTTGGCTGGTGGACCGGAACAAACATCAGGTGTTCAAGTTCACGACTGAAGGCAAACTGCTGTTGACCATCGGCGAGGAAGGGTTCCGGTCGGACACCGGCGTCGCGCCCGACGACTATAGCTCCACCACTTGGTCCAGCGTGACCCACAGCGGCCCGCCCTTCAACATGCCCGCCGGCATCGCCATCAACGACGCCGGCGAGATATTCATCGCCGACGGTTACGCCAACGCCCGGGTGCACAAGTTCACCTCCGACGGCAAACACATCATGTCCTGGGGAGACCCCGGCTCCGGCGACGGCCAATTCAACCTGCCCCACGGCGTCTGGATTGACAAACAGGGTCAGGTTCTAGTCTCCGACCGGGAGAACGACCGCATCCAGGTGTTCACTCAGGACGGCACATTCGTGAAATCATGGCCCACCAAACTCATCGGCCCGGCCCTGATGTACATCGACGATGAAGGCATCGTCTACATCCCGGAGCACAACGGCGGGATGGTCAGCGTTTTGACCAGCGAGGGTGAGCGTTTGGCCCAGTGGGGCGAGTTGAAGTACCGCTCCTGCCACGGCATCTGGGTGGACTCGCACAAAGATGTCTACGTCGTAACCCCTGGCGACTGGGGCAAAGGCCGTCGCGTGGTAAAATATTCCCGCAAGGGCTAGTTCGCTGTGAAAAGTCGTTGTACCGACATAGCTGTTTTGCTATGCTGTAATGCGGCAGTCCACTAAGGCTGATAGCTGAACGCTGGTTGCTGACCGCTAGTGTGGGGCTGTAGCTCATCTGGGAGAGCGCTTCAATGGCATTGAAGAGGTACGGGGTTCGAGTCCCCGCAGCTCCACCACTCCTCCTCTAGTCTCGTTTCCTTGTAACCCCTTGGGTTCTCGTGTTTTTGAGTGCCACCTGATTTGCCTATATGTCACCTTGAGCGAAACAAAAGGGCTGCCAGGCTGTGAATTGGAAGATTCTTCGGAGGCCTACGGCGCTCCTCAGAATGACAGTTTCGAGCCAGACGCCCTCAGATGACCGCTGAAACAACGAATCCTCCAGCAACGAACCAGGTTCGTGCGTTCTCCATAATCGCCGCGGCTTTGTTCTTGAACAACACGGTCGCTTTGATGCTGGGGCCGTTGTTGGTGGACATCGCCGATAACTTCGATACTTCGGTGGCCGTAACCGGGCAGTTGGCCGCGGCCACGTTCTTCTCCTGGGCTATCTTTGCTCCGCTGGTCGGCCCTTTTTCCGATTCGTTTGGACGCCGGGTGGTGGCTTTGACCGGCCTGGGTTTGATGGGAATCTGCATCTTAGCGGCGGCGTTCGCCCCGAATTTCATTGTTCTGATGGTCCTGCTCATCGGCACCGGCCTGGGCGGCGCAATGATCCCGCCCAACAGCATGGCCGCCGTCAGCGAGGTTGTCCCCCTAGAACACAAAGGACGGGCCATCGGGGCCGCTCAGGGCACCATGCAATCGGCTGCGGTCATCGGGGTTCCCGTGGTGGCCGTCCTGGCTAGCGTCGCCGACTGGCGGCTGCCGTTCCTGGTGGTTGGAAGCCTGCTGCTGGCCACATTCGTATGCTCTTGGTTTTGGTATCCCAAGTGCACTGCCACCGGGCCTCGGACGTTCTCCTATCTCAGTCGGTTCAAGCAATTGGGCTCCGTCTCGGCGTTCCGAATCGGGATGCTGGCCAACTTCTCCCAACGGATAGCCTTCTACGCGATCATCGGTTACCTGGCCGCCTACCTCATCGACACCTACGGGTTGAGCGTGGGGGAGACCGCGCTGCCCCTGGCTGTAGTCGGCGCCGGCGCAGTGGCTGGGAGTCTCTGGGGCGGGCTGATCGCCAGACACCGGAAACGGCTCGGTTTCGTGGCCGCCTCCACTCTGGTCGGGGGAGCGTTGGTGTTGATCCTATTCGCCATCGACCCGGCCATCTGGGCGACAGTGGCAATAGCATTCGCTGCAGTGCTGTTCATTAGCATCGGCTGGCCGGTTTTCATAACCTTCGCCACCGACGTTGCCGGGCCGTCCCGGGCCACCGGCATAGGACTGATGGGCACGAGCAACCGCATGGGAGGGGTCATCGGCTCGGCAATGGGCGGCGCGTTTCTAGCCGTCGGCGGGTTCTCGGCCGTCGGAATATTCTGCGCAGCGGTGGTGGGGGTCTCGGCGTTGATGATGCGGTTGATTCTGCGGGAACCGGATGGGGCTTTGGCTTAGATGAACGAAAAACGGTTCCTGGCCATCGTCGCCCTAGCTTTTCTTGGCACCCAGAGTTCGGCTTTGATGTTGGCCCCGTTACTCGTGGACATAGCGGATGAGTTCGACACATCCGTAGCGATGGCAGGGCAGGTTGCTACCGCCACCTTTGTTGCCTGGGCCATATCCGTGGTCTCAGTCGGCCCTTTTTCGGACTATTTCGGGAGACGGCCGGTGGCGCTAATCGGTCTCACCCTGCTTGCAGTCGGCGCATTTGGATCGGCATTATCTCCCAATCTCGCAACCCTGATGGTCATGAGAGTGGCGACCGGATTTGGCGGCGGAATGATACCGCCCAACGGCATGGCCGCGGTGGCCGATGTCGTCCCAGTGGAGCGGCGCGCAAAGGTGATCGGCGGACTGTTGGCGGTAACCACGGCGTCGCAGGTGATCGGCCTACCCATGGTGGCGTGGCTGGCAGACCTAGGAGGCTGGCGGGCGCCTTTCGTGGTGATGGGTTCGCTGCTGGCCCTCTGTACCCTGCTCAACTGGCTCTGGTTCCCGAAGGCAGAAATTGCCGTGACGAGGACTTTCTCGTTCTTCTCGAGATACCGGAGCCTTTTGGCCAAACCCGTGATTCGCGCCATCGTGACGGTCAACTTCGCCCAGCGCATAGCTTTCATGGGGTTGTTCAGCTACCTGGCAACTTATCTGATAGACGATTACGACATGAGCGTCGGCGCCACCGCACTGCCCCTTGCGGTGGTCGGCATCGGTACAGTTGTGGGCAGCTTCGTCGGTGGGCAGGCCGCCAACCGATCGGACAGGATGCCATTGATCGCTGTTTCAGCCCTGGTTGCGGGAGGCGCGTCCGCTGCGCTGTTCTCGATGGAAATCCCTGTGTGGGCAGTTGTGGCCCTCGCCACCGGGGCAATGGGACTTTTGAGCATCGCTTGGACGGTGCTGATCAGCGCCATCACAGAGGCTTCCAGTCAGTCCCGTGCAACCGGCGTGGGATTGCTTGGTATCAGTAACCAGACCGGAGCCGTAGGAGGAGCCGCCTTGGGAGGCTTGCTACTGGCCGCGGGAGGATTCCCTGGGATCGGGTATCTGTGTCTAGGCGTCGTGGTATTTTCGGTTGTGGTCATCGTCTTTTTCCTGCGTGAATCAGCCTCCAGTGCTAAACTTCTTGTCGATGGACCTCTCTGAGCACCTACAATCCGCCCCATATGCCTCCTCAGTTTCTTTGGCCGGTGCTAGTTGGCACAGATAACCACCACTCCCGTGGTGAGGCAGACCCGATTCCTGGCGGTCACCGGCGCTGCGATGTTCCTGGCCATCAGCACTGAGATTTCCGGCAACTCCCAGGCCACCGCCGTGGGGATGCTGGGGGCCAGCAACCAGATGGGAGGCGTCGGCGGCGAGGCTCTGGGCGGGGCATTTCTTGCCCTGGGAGGCTTTTCTACGGTAGGATTTTTCTGCCTGGGCACCGTGCTGCTGTCGGCAGTGGTGCTGCAATTTGGCATGAGCGGCAGGCCCTCCGCAGATAAGGAATAAAGGGAGCACTCGGCATAGATGTTGGAACACAACGGAATCCGGTGGGGCTACGTCTTCTTGAAGGCCTCTACATACCTGGGACAAGACGAGTTTCAGGGCCTGATGGTCCAAGCGGTGGAGATGTTCTTGGCTGGCGAGACTGAGCGGAACGTCAAGGGGTCCGAATACGAAGGCCGCCTTTACACCGAGCAGCGCTATGAACTCATCGGCACTATGGGCGGCCAACGCTTCGATGCCGACATCGAGACCTCCCGGGGCAAGGACAACGCTTCGTTCCTAGTCAATGAGCAGACTCATGGAGCCGGTGCGGCGATCTCGCTTAACTAACGGACGCGCGTTGACTCAAATTCCAGCCTAAACTACACTCCAGAGCACTTTCCCGATAGACAGATTGCGAGGAAACAATGACCAGCATCAGCGATTTCTTAATGTCCAAAGAGATCGGCCGTGTGCCGTCCTCCATCGTTCCCTTGAATGCCGAAGAGGATATCCGGTTCCAGTCCCTGGCCGAAGATTCGGTCATGATCGACGTACACCAGCACCCCTTCGTGCTGCCCGAAGCCATGGACCGGTTCGTTGACTTCCTGCGCACCAACCGTTACCACTGGGGTTTCGAGGCGGTTGCTCACGGCGGCTGGTCTACGGTGACCACCTCTAATGTGTTTGGCGCGCTCCAGAACGCCACCGAGATGTCGTTCGTGGAGTACGAAGACGTTGCGGCCGAAGTCGGCATGATGCTGGCTGACGTCGCCACCCGGGAGAATGTGGTGCGGGTGGGCAACGCTGACGAGATCATGGCGGCGAAACAGGCCAGCAAGGTCGGGTTTATGCCGACATTGGAGCACCTGCCCATCGGCAACAAACTGGAGCGGCTGGACCAACTCCACTCCATGGGGGTGCGCCTGGCGGGCATCACCTACAATCGCAAGAACTACATCGGCGACGGCATGTACGAGCGCAACCCCGGCGGCCTCAGCGAGTTTGGCATCCAGGTCATCCACCGCATGAACGACATCGGCATGGCCATCGACCTGTCCCATGCCTCGACTCCCACCGTGATGGACGCCATCAAGTTCTCCAAGGCGCCGGTTGTCTTTAGCCACAACGCCGCCTATACCTTGCGTCCCACCGTGCGCACCCGGAAAGATGAGGAACTGAAGGCCTGCGCCGCCAAGGGCGGTCTGGTCTGCATCACCGCCGTGCCCAACGCCCTCAGCGATGATCCGGAGCAGGACATCGAGTGCGTCCTGGACCACTACGATTACATGGTCAACTTGATCGGTGTGGACCACGTGGGAATAGGCACCGACACGGTCATCGGCGACCACATGATGTTCCAGCATTACATGCTGGGCCGAAGCCTGGAGGAGATGCCGGCTCCTTATCTGAATGGCCTGGAGTCCCCCGCCGACGGCAAAAACATCATCCGTGGCCTAATCCGAAGGGGCCATTCGGACGAAGACGTCAAGAAGATCGTCGGAGGCAACGCTCTGAAATTCTTCCGCAGGGTCATGGAATAGATGGCTGAGCCTTTCGAAACCACGGTGGTGGGCAGCATGCCCAAGCCGCCTTGGCTCTACAACCAAGTGCCTTTGGACACCAAAGGGTTCGATCACCACGGCGCCGGTTCCGACTGGTTGTTGTCCGGCGAGGCATTGCAAAACGCCCAAGACGATGCGGTCCGCCTGGCTGTCTACGACCAGGAAACCGCCGGAGTCCGGATAATCAGCGACGGCGAACAACGTCGGAAGACCTATCTCACCTACGTCACCTCCCAACTGGGCGGCTTCGATTACGAGACCCTGGCGGAGAAATGGATCCGCGACGGCCGCCGCCTGGCCCAGGTGGGACGCTGCACCGGGCCGGTCGAATGGTTTTCTCCCATAGTTGTGAACGACCTTCGGTTTCTACTGACGAACACCACCTCACCCGTGAAAGTCACCCTGCCCGGCCCAATGACCGTGATCGACTCGACTTTCGACGCCTACTACGGTGATGAACGGTCTTTCGCTATGGCGGTGGCTGACGCCATCAACAAAGAAGCCAAGTCCCTGGACGCCCTGGGCCCGGCGGTGATCCAGTTCGACGAGCCAGTGTTCAGCCGTTACCCGGAGAAAGTGGCCAAATGGGGCATCGAAGCCCTGGACCGCTGCTCCGATGGCCTGCGCGCCCAGACAGCCGTCCACGTTTGCTACAGCTACACCATCCCCGGCGTAGAGCGGCCAATTAAACACAGCTATCCCCAGATACTTGCCGAGCTAGAACGGTCTCAGATCGACCAATTGGCCCTGGAGTTTCAGGCCCCGCAACTGGACCCGGCGCTATTGGAATTCTGTCCGTCCAAGACCATTCTTTTCGGCTGCATCGACAACGCCAACCCGGAGATAGAGAACGCGGAGCAGATCGCCCTGCGGCTGTTGGCGGCTGGCGAGCACCATGACCCGGAGAAGATTCAGGCGGCGCCCGACTGCGGGCTAACGCTACTCACCCAAGCCACTGCTCGGGCCAAGCTGTCGGCCCTCTTCCGTGGGGCCCAGATCGCCCTCGATCATCTGTCGGGTCAAGGCGGAAGTAGCCATGGCCACCATTACCATGACCATTAACTCGGGCGCCGGATTGATTCTTACAAATGGATGCCAGAACCGTTCTTAATCAGCGTGATCGGCAGTACGCCCAGATCGCCCGAGAGCAGCTAATCGGATAACCAGGAGATACCCATGGCCACAGAAACTGAGTTCAAACACATAGCGATCGAACGCCGTAGGCACATGGCGGTGATAACCCTGAATCGTCCCGACCGGCTGAACGCCTTCAACCGGGAGATGGGACTGGAATTGCATGCTGTTTTAGACCAACTGGCCGGTGAGTTTCCGGTAACACGGGTGGTGATCATAACTGGGGCCGGCCCCGGCTTCTGCTCAGGGGCCGACGTCGGCGACATGCCGGCGCGCATGGCCGAGAGTGGCGATAGGGACCCGAACTCTCCGGACCCTGGGCCGTCCATCACCATGCAACTTGCCCCGCATCTGCGAGACATTCCCCAACCGGTCATCGCCGCGGTGAACGGTGTTGCCGCCGGAGCGGGTCTGGGCATCGCATTGTCCTGCGACATCAGGCTGGCCTCAGAAGCAGCCCGATTCTCATCGGTATTCGTCAAACGCTCCTTGGTGCCCGACGCCGGGACTTCCCAGATACTTGGCGCGCTGGCCGGGCCCGGCATCGCCGCCGAGATGTCTCTTACAGGCAAGGTCTACGACGCCAAGTGGGCGCTGTCCAAAGGGTTGGTGAACGATGTTGTTCCCGCCGATGAACTGATGCCCCAAGCCGAGTCGCTGGCCCAGGAAATAGCCGCCAACCCACCCTTGGCTGTAAAGGCGGTCAAGACGCTTCAGAACGGCTTCCATCCCGACCTGCACGAGGTCATTGTGACCGAACACCAGGCCAGCAGCCCCCTCCGGGGCACCGCCGACCAGAAAGAAGCCGTGCAGGCATTCTTGGAAAAGCGTGCGCCCAAGTTCACCGGGAGCTAGGCGTCCCATCCAACACCTCTGCCGGTGCGTATTTTCTATACGGCCCAGGCTGAAAGCTCGGTGGCCCATATGCTATCTTGCCAAAAAGGCCCGTTGACCAAAGCGCCAACAGAATTAGTGAGGAAATAGATTGAACTGCCCACGTTGTAACGTTGCTCTAGACGAAAAAAAATACAAAGACATCGACGTCGATCACTGTCCTGAATGCAAGGGCCTGTGGCTGGACTTCCACGAGATGGACAAGTTGGAAGACCACGCCATGGACGAGGACGAACGCAAGGGGATGATCGAGTACGCACGCCGCGAGAGCGACATCTCTTGCCCTCATTGCAACGAGCCCATGGAGACGTTCAACTACCGGGCCCACAACCTGCCAATCGACCACTGCAAGTACTTGCACGGTTACTGGCTCGACGAGGGTGAAGAGAAGAAGATCCTGGAGATTATGAAGCAGCGCGTCCAAGACCTGAAGCGCACCGACTCCGCCGAAGTGTCATGGTCCAAGTTCCTAGAAGCCGGTGGCAAACGCACCTTCCTGAGTAAGGTCAAAGACCTGTTTACAGGCTAGCCGTCAGCTAACAGCGGTCAGCTTTCAGCTTTTTGCACCGCCCTCCTTGGATTGTCATTCCTCTCCTTCCGCGGAAGGAGAGGAATCTCTTTGCCGGCTGGAACACGTCGCACCAAAGCAACGAGACCCTTCGCACGCCTACGGCGCTATCAGGGTGACATGCGTGAATACGGCCTCCATACAGACCACCCGTGCGGCGCGCCAGCGCTACCCCTCAAATCGGCGCAGGGTTGGCCGCCAGATGCCCAGCAACAGGGTAACTAGCAAGACCATGAGCGCAGCTCCGGTCACGGCGATCGGCCAGCTCACCAGGCCGCCCGCCACGGCCAACGGCAGCGCACTGAGAAAGTGAATGGCGGGCGCTATCTGCAAAATGCTCAACACCCGGCCTCGTAACTCGGATGGCACATTCAGTTGAACTAGGGTGTTCGCCAACGGCCAGAACAACCCGGTGCTCATTGTTCCCACGAAAAAGAATAGTATCCAGGATATCCAGTACCAGGGAGACCAGGCGAACGCTATCAAGAACACGCAGAGCAGCAATAGCGAAGCCAACAGAAGCCACGACTTGCGTTTGAAATCACCCAGGCTGGCCAGTAGGAAACTCCCCAGCAGTGAGCCCAGGCCCGCGCCCAACCACAACAGCCCGGTGCCTCCCGCGCCCACGTCCAACACCTCTTTGGTGAAAGCTGGCAACACTTGGCGATAAGACATGCCAAAGAAGGTGAACGCCAGCGCCAGCCCGATCACGGTGTACAGCACTGGGGTTGACCGAACACATTGGAGCCCTTCCCGAAGTTCTCTGATTACCGCCTTCTTCGGGGCCTCCGGCATCGCCACCAAACCTTTGATCAACACCAAGAACGCGATCCCGAACAGGTACATGGCCGCGTTGGCCACCAAAGCGTTGCCCACTCCAGCTATCTCGATGACCCCGCCAGCCAATGCCGGCCCAATGATCTGCCCCGACTGATTCACCATGGTGTGCAGAGCCACGGCGTTCATCAAGTCTTTCCGGTCTACCAAGTCCGCAACCAGAGCCATACGCGTTGGGCCGTTAATCGCCTGTACCGTTCCCAGCAGGGCCGAGACTGCGAAGACGTGCCAAAGTTCCATCACGCCGGATAACTTCAGGATTGCCAGAGCGAGGAGCAGTCCCGATTCAACGACCCGGGTAGATACCAGCAAACGGAGCCGGTCTGTGCGGTCGGCAATGATGCCGCCGACCAGGGAGAATGCTAGGTTGGGCACGCCGTAGGCGAAGATCACCAGACCCAATTGGTAGGAGGAGTCGGTGCTGTCCAGCACCAATATGCCAATGGTCAAGAACTGCATGCCCTGGCCCATGGCTTGCGTAGCGCCGTTCAGCCAGAACCAACGAAAGTTGCTATAGCGCAGGGCACTGAACATCTGGAACCTGATTCGTGCCTCAGTAGTGGGTGAAGGCGACATTAATCGATCGCCGGGAGATGCTTGAGCGGGGACAGAAGGTCACTGCCCGTTCTCCAATTCCTGCATGAACAGCTCCAACGATGCGTCGGCGCGGGAGTAGTCGTAGGTGGCGAAGCGGCGTTGGCGCAGTTGCACCACGTCCCCGTTGAAGAAACGCTCGTATAGCGTCTGGCGGGAGCCGAACTGGGTGCCGATCAGGTCCCAGGCCAAACGGAACAACCGGACCCTATTCTTGGCGTCAATGTTCGTTCCCTGGTAATACTTGCCGATATCCCCGGCCATGGGCCCCGCGATGTCTTCCTCGGTTGGGGTTAACATCAACCCACCGGCGGCCAGTTGCTCGACTATTGCCGCGACTCTGGCGTAAGCGTCGGGGTACCAGTTGCGCATGGCGATCCATGGCTCGGCGGCCGGCCACAGCCCCTCGCCTTCATAGGGCGCTGCGTCGGCTTCGGCGGCCCGCATGTAGGCCCGCACCGTCTCCAGCGTATCGATGACCTCGGCGTTTTTTTCCTGCACGTGGGCATACCCGCCGATGCCGATGGACTCGGTGATGCCGTGGACGATGCCCAGTATGAACTCCAGCTTGGCGACGTTCTTGACCGCAACCTGCTGCATGTACTGCCGCCACAGCGTCACCTTCTGGACGGTCATGTTGGCCAGTTCGACGTCGTCGTAGATGAACACCCGCTCCCAGGGGATGAGCACATCGTCGAAGATAGCCAGGGCGTCCATCTCGTCGTACCGCCCGGATAGCGGGTAGTCGGCCAGGGGACGGCCCAGGTCGTGGCTGGGACGGCAGATGAACTTCAGGCCGGGGGTTGCCGCCGAAATCGCGAAACCGATGCAGTACTTGCGGTCTTCTTCCATGTCGGGGCGCAGGGGCCGGTAGACCGGAGCGAATATCTCGTCGGAGAACGGGGCCAGAGTGGCCAGCAGCTTAGCTCCCCGGACGATCACGCCCTCACTGGTGCGGTCGACCACGCCCACCGCCGTGTAGGGATCAGGAAGTTCGGCCAGCGTGAGGGAGCGGTTGACCTGGGGGTGGCCGAAGGCGTGGGTCAGGCACAGGTCTCGCTCTCTGACGTACTCGTGGTAGTTGCGCAGGTTGTCGCCGTGCCGCTTGTCGTTCATTCCGTATAGGTGGGACAGTTGGCGTGAGGCCGTGACCTGGATGTTCACGTAGTCGGGCGTGCGTCCCAACATGCCGTGGCTGTGCTGGGCGACGATCTCCAGCGCGCCCCGGCGGCGCATAAGGTCTTCTTGGGTCTCGGGCACCAGATATGACAGCGCCACCGGTTCACCGCTAGTCGGCGACTTGAAAGTCATCCGTTCGTGGTTCTCCAGGGCGTGTTGTAGGTCGTAGATACCGGCCAGGGTCTTGGCCATGCGGGCGGTCTTCGGGTGAGTAGTGACGTCCGCCACCCGTTCGCCCTCCAGCCAGACCTCCCGGCCGTCTCTTACGCCTTCCAGGAATTGTTCGCCGGTCCGTACCGCCATTTGAACCTCATTTCACTTGGGCATCAGACGCCAGAATGCGGTGGACACTAGCGCCCGGGCGTAGAAGCCAGGAAAGAAATCAGCTCTCGGACACCACTCGGTTGCGGAGGATTCCAATGTCCTGAATCTCGATCTCTATGGTGTCGCCGGGATACATGTTGAGGGTTGCCCCTTCGGTGCCGGTCCAGATCGTGTCGCCCGGTTGCAATGTGTGGTAACGGGTGATCTTCTGGATGTAGTCAGCCACGGCCCAGATCATAGTGCCAGTATTGAACCGGATCTTTTCGTCTCCGTTCAACCGGACCTTCACCTCAAGGTCAGTGGGATCGATACCGGTAGTGATGAAAGGCCCCATGGGGTGAAAAGTATCGGAGTCTTTGGCGCGCCAATTGTTGGGGTCGTCACGTTGCCAAGTTCGCTCGCTGACATCATTGCCGATAGTGTAGCCCAACACGCAATCCAGGGCCTCTTCACGAGACAGGTACTTGGCTGTTTTACCGATGACTGCCACCAGTTCCCCTTCGTACTGGAACTCCTCGGTTGCGTCATCGGGTTTAACTATATTTTCTTCGTGGGCGATCAGTCCGCTGGTAGCCCGGGTGCCAACTATGGGCTCTTTAGGCCAGACGGGGGCCGTGCCGGCGTGTTCGGCCGCCCAGACCACGTGGTCCGGATAATTCAACCCACCTGCATAGAGCGTCGGCGGCACTACCGGAACTAGCAATTTCACTTGACCTAGGTCCAATCTGACGTCCGTTTCCCGATGGCCGTTGAATGGGTCTCCATCGACCTGTATAACCTGATCGCCTTCTACGAGACCGTAAATGGGAACACCGCCGTTATCGAAGCGGCACCATTTCATAGCATTCCTCCATGCCAGGCCCTAGTGGCGTTTACACCAGTGGCGGCTAGGCTATTTGTAAGGAACGTCCCAGCGGTCGATGCCGCAGACTTCTTCCAACGGCTTCCGGGTGACCGAGCCGAATTCGCCACGAGGGTAGCCCAATGGCATGCAGTAGACGATCTCCGCAGTGTCCGGAATGTGGAGCAGCTTCTTGACCCGGTCATCGACCACGGCGTGCAAGGTGGCGATGGTACCGCCGATGCCGTGGGCCCTAGCGGCCAGCAACAGGTTTTGGGCCGCAGGAATGATTCCGTTGGCGCCGCCCTTGTTGAGGGCCAAGATGAAGACCATCACGGGAGCGTCGCCGAACTCGTTGGCCAGCCGCATGGCCGACCGAGTTGAGTTTTTGCCCGCGGGAATATCTTCGGGGCCCATGATTCCCTGGTCCTTGCGCTTGGCCCACCAGGCCTCGTGATAGAGCTCGCCCATCTGTTTGCGGACGTCGGAGTCCTTCACCACGATGAAGTGCCACTGCTGGGTGTTGCCGCCGTTGGGGGCGCGGATGGCTGCCTCCATGATGTCCCGCATGACTTCGTCGGGGATGGGATCTGGCTTCAACCTACGGATGGCGCGCTGGGTGAACATAGCTTCGCCAAGGGACATGGTCAATCGGTCAGCAGTGGTCATTCTGGTCTCTCCAATCTGTTTAGTGTTGTTTTAAGCGGCGGTCTTGCGGCGGTCGGCCCGTGGCTCGGCCAGCAGGCGGCCGTATCCGGGCAGCGGCTTGGTCTCTCCGGCCTGGCTGAGGGCGCTCCAGAGAGTGGCCGTGTGCGAGGTTACCACCGGTTTGCCGATCTCGTCTTCCAGGGCCTGGGCGGCGGCCATGCCGTCGTGGTTCATGCAACTGATGAAGAGGCCGTCGGCCTCTTCACCGAAATCCTTCCAGGCGTTCATGGCGAAATCGAATATCTCTTGGGGCAGGACAGATGCGAATCCTTCTGCCGTTTCCAGGCCCATGCCCTGCATGGTGAGAGCCTCGATACCGGCTTCCTTCAGATAAGCCCGCTCGGCCACGTGATGGCTGTCGGGGTACGGAGTAGTGACCACGATCTTCTTCATTCCCATGTGCTGCAGGGCCTCGGCAACGGCCATCATGGTGGACGTGATTGGAGTCCCCCACTGCTCCTCCAGCTCCTGGCAAAACTGCCGGTCCCCTTCCATACCACGCAACGCCCCACTGACGGTGCAGCAGTAGGCCACTGAATCTACCTTGGCGCTGGCCAACTCACCCACGGCCCGGCCGGCATTACTCTCCATCTCGATCAGAGCGTCGATGCTTTCGCCTTCGGCCAGCATCATGCGGCTGGTTAGGAAAGCCACTCCCGGAGGCGCCGCTTTGGGGTACCTCAGTTCGGAGATCGACGAAGCGCTGACTACCACCAACCCGATCTTGGTCTGAATGTCTAGCTGGTCCATCTGCCTACTCCCACGAAAAAAATCTGCAGAATAATATGCTCGGGATTCGACTGGCAATTTTATCACACCGGCAGGCTGAACAAGTTGCTATAATGTGGCCCATCTTTGGATTGGACTCAGGAGGCACCTTGGCAAATATTCCTTTGGATGCAAGACAGGCTTATCAACGCTTAGGCGTTAAACCCGTTATAAACGCCGCCGGGTCGGTGACCAAGTACGGCGGAACCAGGACTCGGCCCGAAGTGCTTGAAGTGATGGCCGGGGCGGCTCGCATCATGGTCAACGTGGATGAACTCAACCGCAAGGCCGGAGAAGAAATCGCCAAACTGACCGGGGCCGAGGCGGGGTTCGTTTGCAGCGGCGCAGCCGGAGGCCTGGTGCTCCAAGCTGCCGCCTGCATCGCCGGGAAAGACCCAGTGAAGATGCGGCAACTGCCCGACACCACCGGCATGGCAGACGAGTTCATCATCCAGAACATGCACCGCTTCCCCTACGAGCAGGCCTACCGGGCCGGCGGCGCGAAGCTGGTGGAGATCGGTGACTCCAGATACTCTCACCCCTGGGAACTGGAAGGGGCCATCGGCGAGAACACAGCCGCCGTGGCCTTCCTCTGCGCTCCCATGACCAACCGGAGGGCCATTCCTCTCGCCCAGGTCTGCGAGATCGCCCACAGCAAGGGCGTGCCCGTAGTGGTCGACGCTGCCTCGATGCTGCCGCCCCGCGAGAACCTCAAGAAGTTCCTAGCCGAAGGCGCAGATATGATTGCTTTCAGCGGCGGAAAGGGTATCCGCGGCCCTCAAGGCACGGGTATCCTCTGCGGGCGGGCCGACCTGATCGAGGCCGCCGCCGCCCACGCCAATCCGGCTCAATTCCTGGGACGGCCGATGAAAGTAGCCAAAGAAGAAGTTGTCGGGTTGATCACCGCCTTGAACATGTTCCTAGAAGAAGACGAAGAGGCTGAGATGCGCGCCTACCGGGCGCTGGCCGAACAGGTGGTGGACGCCCTCACCGAGATTCCAGGTCTGAAGGTCACTCTGGAACACGACGACCACGACTATCTGATTCCCCACGCGATCATGCACTTCGACCCAGACTGGAACGGCCCCAGCAGAGCTGACATCCTAAAGGGCATGGAAGAAGGCGAGACTCCCATTTACCTGCACTTTCTGGGCCAGCCCGACGAATTGGGCGTGGACCCACTGAACCTGACTGAAGAAGATAATTCCTTGGTCATAAGACGCTTGCGGGAAGAATTGACTCGTCAACGATAATCAGGGCAGCTTTAAGCTTTTACATAGATAGGAGTAATTAATGGCCATCAAGATTGACCTGAGAGTGCCCCCGTGCAAACCGGTCCCAGAAATAACCGCCTTCGTTAAAGAATGCGAGGACGCCGGATTCGACGGCGTGGGTATGTTGGACTCGCAGATGTTGGAGCGCGACGTTTTCGTCTCCATGGCCCATGCGCTGATGAACACCAAAACCATCAACGTGGCATCGGCGGTCACAAACCCCGTCACCCGGCACCCTTCCGTGCTGGCATCGGCGGCCCAAACGGTCTCGGAAGTCGCTCCGGGCCGGGCGCAGATCTGGATCGGGCGAGGCTATAGCTCGGCCAATGTGGTGGGCATCCCACCGGCCACCGTGCGCCAGATGAGAGACGCGGTCGTCATGATGAAAGAGCTGATGGGCGGCGACGAGTTTGATTTCGGCGAGATATCCAGCCGCATGAAGCACGGCGGCGGAGTGAACACCCCGGTCTACATCGCAGCCACCGGCCCCAGAGTGATGAAAGTCGCTGGAGAAGTCGCGGACGGCGCGGTCTTGATGACCGGCATCCACCCCAATCAGGTCGCGGAATCTCGAGAGTTAATCTTCGACGGCGCCAAGGCCGCGGGACGGAACCCGGACGACATCGAGACCATCTATACCTGCACAACCATCATCCGCGACGACATCAAAGAGGCCCGGGAGATCGCCCGGCCCCTAGCGGTCCAACGCTTGATGGAGAAGACCTATGTCCGATGGCTGAAGGCTGCCGGCCTAGATTTCTCGAACTTTGAACTTCCCAGAGGTCTTTGGGAACTCTATCCAGACGTCCCCCACGCGGAGGACTGGGAAAAAGCCAAGGAACTGTGCTCCTTCTTGCCCGATGATGCATTGGCCGAGATGTGCGACATGATGGGCCTGATCGGGTCCCCAGAGTACTGCGCCGAGCGGATCAAAAAGGCCGAAGCCGCGGGCATGGAGCATCTCTACCTCATGACCGACCAGACCTACGAGTTCGCCACCGGCGAATTAGCCGCCTTCAGGGACAAGATTTTCCCGGCGCTGGGCCGGGCTAAACAGCCGGCGTAGCAGTTAGCTATCAGCCCCCACCCTAACCCTCCCCCATCGCAATGGAGGAGGGTTAGGGTGGGGGCTACGCTTCTCCGCGAGTCCTTCAACTCTCGACAAACCTGGCTGGCGTGGATTCCGGATTTCGCCGGAATGACGGGTGGGGATGACCGTCAGTCGGGCGTTGTCCCCCGCTCTTGGTCAATCAGCACCCGGCGCAGTATCTTGCCGGAGGGGTTCTTGGGGATGGAGTCAACGAACTGGACCTGGCGTATCTGCTTGAAGGTGGCGACCTGGCCGGCGATGAACTCCATGATCTCTTCCCCGGTCGGTGACTGGCCTTCTTTGATCACCACGAACGCCTTGGGTACTTCGCCCGACTCCTCATCCTGGACGCCGATCACCGCTGAATCGGCGATCGCCGGGTGGCTCAAAAGCAGTCCTTCAAGCTCGGCGGGTGGCACCTGGAACCCTTTATATTTGATCAGCTCTTTCTTGCGGTCGAGAACCCAGACATAGCCTTCTTCGTCGGCGCGAACGATGTCGCCGGTGTGCAGCCAGGCATCGGCAGTGAGGGTCTCGGCCGTGGCCTGGGGATTGTTGAAATAACCTTTCATAACCTGGGGGCCTCGAACTAGCAACTCTCCGACTTCGCCCGGGGCTACTTCGGTCTCCCCGGTTTCCAAGTCAACGATCATCTCCTCGGTGTCGGCCGTCAGGCGGCCCACCGAGCCAGGTCGATTGAGGCTGGCACTCGTGAAATCCACATGGCTGGCCGGCGAAAGCTCGGTCATCCCGTAACCTTGGATCACAGGCGCTCCGATGGCATCCGAAAGCCTCTGTTGCAGGTCCGTTGACGTCGGAGCCGCCGCCAACATGACGCATTTCAGCGCCGACAGGTCAAGCTCCTTGAGTCTGGGCACCATGGTCAGCCCTTGACCCACGGGAGGTACGGTGTAAAGTTGGGTGACCCTGTACTTCACAAGAAGCCCCAGGAACTCGCCCATGTCGAAGCGCCCCATCATCACCAGCGTTGCGCCAACTGAGAGGTAGAGGTTCATCAATACCTGTAGCCCGTAAATATGGAACATCGGCAGGTGTACCAGAACCACGTCTTCTTCCGACGCCAGGGGTTCATCCAACTGGCAGGCCTCCATCTGAACGACGTTGCTGGTGAGGTTGTAGTGGGTCAGCTCCACGCCTTTGGCCAACCCGGTGGTGCCGCTGGAATAGGGCAGGGCGGCGAGGTCTACCTTGGGGTTGATAGTAAATTCGGGAAGCCGGCCTGTTGCAGACTCGATCATTCCCCAAAATGAGCCTGGCTCTCGAGAACCAGGCCTGATCTCGATCAATTGCCGGACATCTAGGCCCAGGCCCCGGGCGTTTTCCGCCACCTCCAACATGGCCTCATGGACGATCAGGGCCGTGGCGCCGCAATCGATCATCTGATTGGCCAGTTCGCGCTCGATGTAAGACGAGTTCACCGGGCTGGGGATTCCTCCGGCTTTCAATATCCCGAAAAAGCTGATGGCGAACTCGACGCTGTTAGGCGCAAACACACCCACTCTGTCCCCGAACGCCAATCCGCCAGAAGCCAGGGCGGCCGCGAGCCGGTCGCTCATCTCCTCCATCTGCTTGTAGGTGAAAGTGCGGTCCCCGTCAATGAGTGCGATCTTGTCCGGAAAACGTTCCGCCGAACGGCGCAATATTTCCTGGACCGGTTCTTCGGGATAGGGCGCCAGAGACGGGCGGGGAGAAGATGCAGGAGCCATGGAAAGCCTCCGTAGCTTCGGGATTCAGGCGGCAATGTGGCCAGGATTTTACCATGACTGTGACTGAGGACCGGGAGTGTCCCGTCAAAGGATACGAAAGCGGAAGGTCTCATCAAATCTCCTGTTTAAATCCACAGGTGGAATCCTCCCGTAGAATCTGAATAGATGATTCGGCATCAAATTTTGCAAGGAGATTTACTAAATGCCCGACCTTCCAGCCCTCGGGTTTTTGTCCTACGTAAACGCCTGGAAGAGTACTCCTCACTTTGGTCGTTGTCCCCAACCGACGGAGAATCCGAAATCGAGTCCTAACCCGGCTCAGATTTCTCTTCACAATTAGACCTGTTATTGCCCTCTACTTAACGTCTATTTACTAGTGACAACACGCCCCAGGTTCGCTAACATAACCTGGGGATTTTGGTCCCATTTAAATCCAGAGCGCATAGGCCTAAATGCCCGCGCTTCAGTTATCTAGAACTACACGATTTCGCACCGCAGGCGTTAGGGGGTTCCATCTTGGCAGACCAAGCCCTAGATCAACTCTGTGTCAACACCATCAGATTCTTGGCCGTAGACACCGTCCAGAAGGCAAAATCGGGGCATCCCGGCGCTCCCATGGGCCAAGCGCCCCTGGCCTATGCGCTGTGGGACCGGTTCCTTTCCCACAACCCCGCCGACCCAACCTGGCCCAACCGCGACCGTTTTGTCCTGTCCTGCGGTCACGCTTCGGCTTTGCTTTATTCACTGCTCCATCTGAACGGCTACGACCTGCCGATGGACGAACTCAAGCAGTTCCGTCAATGGGGCAGCAAAACACCCGGGCACCCCGAGCACGGCCTGACTCCAGGGGTTGAAGCCACCACCGGCCCCCTGGGCCAAGGAGTTGGCAACGCCGTGGGCATGGCCTTGGCCGAGCGTTGGCTGGCCAACCGTTTCAACAAACTCGGTCATGAGATCATCGACCACCATACCTACGCCATCGTGTCCGACGGCGACCTTCAGGAAGGCATCGCATCGGAAGCGGCTTCAATGGCCGGCACCCTGGGCTTGAACAAGCTCATCATACTCTACGACAACAACGAGATTTCGATCGAGGGCAACACCGATATCACTTTCCGCGAGAACGTGGGCGAACGGTTCCGAGCGTACGGGTGGAACGTGATCGGCCCCATCGAAGGGATGGACGTGGAATCGGTTTCAACTGCATTGACAGCCGCCAAAACAGAAACCAGCAAGCCCACCATCATCGTCTGCACCACGGTTATCGGGTACGGCAGCCCCAACAAGGCCGGCAAGGGTTCGGCCCACGGAGACCCTCTGGGTGACGAGGAAGTCGCCCTGACCAAAGAGAACCTGAAATGGGAATACGATGAGCCATTCACAGTGCCTGCCGAAGCCCAGGCCCACTTCAGTCAAACCGCTGAACAAGGTAAAGCCAAGCAGGCAGAATGGAACGCCGCCTTCAGCGAGTACCGGGAGGCGTTCTCCGCAGAGGCGAAACAGCTAGACGATGCCCTGCGCGGACAGTTGCCCGATGACTGGGAAGAGGGCCTAAAAGGCTTGTTCGAAAAAGCAGACCCCATAGCCACCCGTTCGGCATCGGGCGTGGTGATGAATGCTATCTCAAAAGGCGTACCCGCGTTCATCGGCGGGTCGGCCGACCTTGCCCCATCAACCAGGACCTTCCTCGATGGACAAGGCGACATCGGTCCCGGAGATTACTCTGGGCACAACGTGCACTTTGGAATCAGGGAGCATGCTATGGGCGCCATAGCCAACGGCATAGCCCTGCACGGCGGCGGCATCCCATATACCGCGACGTTCCTGGTATTCTCCGATTACATGCGCGGCTCCATTCGGTTGGGAGCGCTGATGGGCCAGCAGGTGATCTACGTGTTCACCCACGACTCCATCGGGGTCGGCGAAGACGGACCGACCCACCAGCCCGTCGAGCACGTCATGTCCCTGCGGGAGATACCTGGCCTGGTGGTCAGCCGCCCGGCCGACGCCACCGAAACTGTAGAAATATGGCGCGCGGCTATGAACCGCCGAGATGGCCCCACCGCTATGGCATTCACCCGCCAGAACCTGCCTGTGCTGGACCGCTCTTTATTGGGAGCGGCTTCTGGAGCGCTCAAAGGCGGTTACACCCTTTGGGAGAGCGGCGATCCCCCTCAGGTAGTTATCATCGCCACCGGATCAGAAGTCCACATAGCCCTCGAGGCCGGACAGACATTGGGAGGCGAAGGCATCGCGGCCAGGATCGTTTCCATGCCTTCTTGGGAATTGTTCGACGACCAGCCCAAAGACTATCGGGACCAGGTCTTGCCTCCGTCGGTCCGGGCCCGGGTCTCGGTCGAGGCGGGCACCACCAAGGGTTGGGAACGCTATGTGGGACTGGATGGCGCCTCCGTGGGCATGACTGGCTACGGTGCGTCAGCCCCAGCCGGGGTGCTCTACGAGAAGTTCGACATCACAGCGGAGCGGGTCGCCCAAGAAGCCCGAAACCTGGTCAACAGGGGCAGTTAACCTCCGGCTCGAAAACAACTCGGACCCTGCCCAACCGCCATTTGGCTGGAGGATTTGATGCGGAAGTTCGACCTTATCGTGATCGGTTCCGGCTCCGGCCTGGAGGTCTCAGCGGATGTCTCTGATGCTGGCCAATCGGTCGCGATCATCGAAAAAGGCCCCACGCCGTATTCGCCTCACCACAAGTCGCGTCCGTGGGCATGACCCAACATGAGGCCGAGGGACAGGGCGCGGCCTACGTCGGCGCCACTTATGACTACTCGAACACGGCCTACGGTGCTTCGATCAAAGACAAAAACTGCTTCGTGAAGGTACTGGCGGATCCTGAGACTGGGGAGATTCTGGGCTGTTAGACCGTCGGCACTGACGCCGTTTCATTAATCCAAGAGGCCGCGAACGTGATCCGGGGCAGGATGGGGGGTGGACGCTGTCCTTCAGTCGATCTACGTGCACTCGGCCCTGCCCGAGGTGCTCCAGAGGGCGGTCGGACAGCTGCCTGTCTAATCTTCGTCCATCCAACGGCGATCAGTTACCTGTTTTTTACTTGAGGAGTTAAGCCTGTGGAATTGGGAATGATTGGCCTGGGGCGAATGGGCGGAAACATGGCCCAACGGCTGGTAGCCGGCGGACACCGCGTTGTCACATTCGACCGGGACCCCGACGCTGTGACGGCCAGCCACGGTTTTGGCGGTGAAGGTGCGTCATCTCTGGGGGACGTTGTATCCCGGCTCGCCGCTCCAAGGGCGCTGTGGATTATGGTGCCGGCAGGACAGCCAACAGAGGACACCATCGATACTATGGCTCAACTGCTCAGCCCTGGAGACGCCATCTTGGACGGGGGCAACGCCAACTATAAGGACAGCATGCGCCGCGCCGATAAGTTGGCCGGTCAGGGAATCGACTTCATCGACGTGGGCACCAGCGGCGGCATCTGGGGCCTAACCGAGGGATATTCATTGATGGTCGGCGGAGACGAAACGGCGGTCACACGTCTTGAGCCCATCTTCCACACCCTAGCGCCGGCCCCCGACAAGGGGTATAGCCGGGTCGGTCCCAGCGGCGCGGGCCATTTCACCAAGATGGTCCATAACGGCGTGGAATACGGTCTGATGCAGGCCTACGCCGAGGGTTTCGAACTGATGGCGGCTAAGGAGGAGTTCGCTCTGGACCTTCCGGCCATCGCGGAGACTTGGCGCTACGGCAGCGTGGTCCGTTCTTGGCTATTGGACCTGGCCGCCGACGCCCTGAAAGAAGACCCGTCCCTAGAGTCGTTGGACTCCTATGTCGATGACTCAGGCGAGGGCCGTTGGACCGTTGATGAATCTATTGAGTTGGCCGTGCCCATACCGGTGATCACCCTGTCCCTCCAGACCCGGTTCCGGTCGCGGCAAAGCAATCCCTTCGGCGGGCGGTTGTTGGCGGCTCTCAGAAACCAATTTGGCGGCCATGCCGTCCGCAAGTCTGATTAATGACGCCCAACGCCCATTCGAACGCTGGCGGCCAGGCCATCCCAGACGCCATGAACGGCAACGCATCTCTGTTCACCCGCAGCGACGAGATCGGAGAGGCCTGGGAGATAATGGATCCCACCATCCAGGGGCTGGCTCTGCCCGACGCCCCGCTTCCGGCCGGCTATCCCATCGGAAGCAAGGGACCTGTAGAGGCTGACCGGTTCTTGGCCAAGTACGGACGCGATTGGCTAGACCGGAACTGGCAGCATTAGTTTTGACCTATAAACCGATATACGAATACGGACTTATCAGCGACATGCACGGCTCGGCTCTGGTCGGGTCCGACGGTTCCATCGACTGGTGCTGCATCCCTAGGTTCGACTCGGCCGCGCTATTCAGCAGCATCCTTGATTCCAACAAGGGAGGGTTCTTCAAGCTGGCCCCCACCAACGTCACCGAAACCAGCCGCCGTTACTTGCCCAACACCAATATCCTGGAGACCAGTTTCACCACCAGGACCGGCGCTGGGGTCCTCTTGGACTTCATGCCGGTCCACCGCCACATCGCAATGCCCAGGGAACCAATGGAGGAAACCGACTTCCAGCGCGTGGTCCGCATCCTCCATTGCACCAGAGGTCGCCTGGACTTCGAGATGGAATGTTGCCCCAGGTTCGATTACGGGATTGTCGTGCCCCACGCTTCATTGAGCAGCCCCAACATCGGGATGGCCCACGGCGGGGCCGATGCGGTGTCGGTCTATTGCTCAGCCTCACTTTCGGTGGTGAACGACGGGTTCCGGGCCAGGGGCGCCATTTTTGAGCGGGAGAAGCTCTATGCCACCGTCTCCAACCAGCTCTCGTTCTCCCACTGGTCTGAGCCGCTAACCCCGGCGGAACTGGAGCAAGAACTGGCAGACACAACAGCGTTCTGGGAGACCTGGTCCTCTCAGATCACCTTCCAGGGCGAGTACCGGGAGGCGGTTCTTCGCAGCGCGCTGACTCTAAAAGCCCTCACCTATGCCCCGTCTGGCGGGCTGGTGGCCGCCCCGACCACGTCACTGCCCGAGGCCATCGGCGGCGGACGGAACTGGGACTACCGCTACACTTGGATCAGAGACACCACATTCGCCCTCTATGCCCTCTCTATCATCGGCTGCACCGGCGAGACTAGGGCCTTTAAAGATTGGCTGGAGTGGAGCACCTCAGGCCGGGCCCGGGACCTGCAAGTGGTGTATGGCCTTGGTGGCGAGAGACGTCTCACCGAAATCGAAATCCCGGAGCTAGAAGGCTATGAGAAGTCCCGGCCGGTGCGCATCGGAAACGGGGCCTACGACCAGTTTCAGTTGGACATCTACGGCGAGATCATGGACTCGGCCCACATCTTCCGGAAATTCGGCGGCGACGTCGACGCCGAATACTGGGAATACCTGCGCCGCGTGGTGAACTTCGTCATGGACCACTGGAAAGAACCGGACGAGGGCATCTGGGAGACCAGGGGCGGCAGACAGCATTTCATCTTTTCAAAAGTGATGTGCTGGGTGGCCATGGACCGTGCCGTCAAGGCGGCCACAGACCTGGGGCTGCCAGGCGACGTCGATGTCTGGAAAAAGGTGCGGGAAGAGATCAGAGCCGAGGTCATGGAAAAGGGGTTTTCCGTGGGACGGCAGGCGTTCGTCCAGTCCTACGGCAGCACTAATCTGGACGCCGCCAACCTGATGCTGCCGCTGGTCGGGTTCATACGCGCCACCGACCCCAAGATGCGCTCCACCATCAGGGCCATCCAAGCGGACTTGACCAGCCCGCAGGGTTTCGTCTACCGCTACACCGACTTCGACGACGGCTTGGACGGGACCGAAGGGTCATTCACCATTTGCACCTTCTGGCTGGCGGACAACCTGATCCAGCTTGGAGAAGCGGACGAAGCCCGCAAGCTTTTCGACGCGGCCATGGGTTGCGCAAACGACCTGGGCCTGCTGAGCGAAGAGTTCGACACCGCCACCGGTGCCATGCTCGGGAATTTCCCCCAGGCGTTCTCCCACCTAGCAATGATCAACACCGCCGTACAACTGCAAGAAGCGGCCGACGGCGCGGCACACATTCCCGACCGGACCTGATCAAAAAACCACTCGGCTATTTGAATAGGTCGCCCGGGTCTCCGGCTGGGTCGATTCGCGTCTCGATGTCCGCCGGGAGCGCTTCCAAGTCCGGGTTATCTAGCAGGGTCTGGACGCATTCATCCGTGCCGCCGGAATAGGTGCTGTCCGAGTCTATGTCGGTTGTCATGCACCAAGTCCGGCCCTCCGGCCACCAGATACAAGGCGATTGGAACGACGGATATCCTACCTCACCAGGAGAAGAGATCGAGTCGAGAGGTCCACTGAAAACCAGATATTCACCCTGTTTAAATTTAAGTAGTGCAGCTCCGTAAAGACTGCGGTCAACGAAGCCAATCCTTCCCAGATACAGAAGTAACAGCGGCCAGGTGTCGAAGTGTGCTGGCTCATTGATTCGACAACCACGCGGCACTCATCAATGGGCAGCGTACGTTCCTCAGGTCCGACTTCCCAATGTGGGCGGGGGGTGAGGCTCCGGCATACCCGCGACGCGCCAATATCGCATCTCAGGGTGAGTCGTGCGTCCATTCTGTTCCGCAATGGTGGACCAACTAAACGGGAACCCTTCTCGACCAACCATTTCGATGGCCGGGTGGAATATCCGTCCATAAGAAGAATAACCCTCGGAGACCAGACCTCCCACGCGGGTGCCCCTACCCGCAGAAGAACTTTCTCACGGCCATAAGGTTTCCTCGAGATACCGGGCCGGAGACATGTCATCCAAGAACTCAACGCCTTCCGGCTTTTTTCTTCTGCTCAAGTCGCCATCCACTACCCGAATCAGAATAACAATCCAGTTGGAGCGGATTCAACCGCCATACGGCCCTTGCTACGCGTCCACGCCAGAAGTATCATTCTCGTGTTCGCAGACTCCTGATTTCAGGGTACGAATAGATTTAAAAGGGTGCGGAAGCTCTTGATGGCGTCCGCCCCCAGATTGGAACACGTTCGGCCGGCCTCGCTATATATGGTTGGCTTCGCTTGTCATGGCAGACATCTCCACAACCGAAACCGAGGCACAACAAACAGAGATCCAGCGGCGGTTCTTGCTGGGGTCTCTCATCTTCGGTCACACCGTCATCCACTGGTACCAGCAGCTCTTCCCCGTGATATTGCCTAGTATCAAGGAAACGCTGGGCATCAACGATGTGGAGGTCGGCACACTGTCGGCGATACGGGAGGGGGCAGGCGGAATCCTGATCATGCCCTCCGGCTACCTGGCCGACTCCTTCGCCAAATACCGGCCCCTCATCCTGGCCTTTGCCCTGGCCAGCAGCGGCCTGGCCTACTTCCTGGTGGGATTAGCCTTAAGCTATCTTTGGATCTTTCCGGGTATCGCCATGATCGGCTTAGCATCGGCCGCTTGGCACCCCTCATCCGTTGGTTCTCTTTCGTCCAGGTTCCCGGACCACAGGGGGACCGCCTTGGCTCTCCACGGGGTTGGCGCCAGCATCGGCGACACCATCTCCCCACTTTTGATCGGGGCATTATTGCTGGTAGTCGGTTGGCAGACCTTGATGCAGTGGCACCTGTTGCCCGCGTTGATACTGGCCTTTATCCTCTGGCGCACTCTGGGCTCCCAATACAAGGACGCCGGCCCCGGACCCAGCGCCAAGAGCTACCTGAGCGGCATCAAAGGCATGCTCAAAGAGCGCAGTGTCCTGGCGATCATGTCCGCCGGTGTGTTCATGAGCATGGGTCGACTAAGCGTCCTGACCTTCCTCCCCATCTATCTGACCGAAGATCTGGATCTATCGACGCTGGGCCTTGGGTTCTACCTGATGCTCCTCTACCTGATGGGCATGGTCTCCCAGCCAATCATGGGAATCGTATCGGACAGATTCAGCAGAAAGGTGGTGCTACTGCCCGCCTATATCAGCCTGGGAGTGTTGTATCTGGTCATCCCGGCCACGGCCAATGGATTCCAACTTGCCCTGGTGATCGGGGCCATGGGCCTGTTCTTCTATGGGACGGGCAACATCGCCACCGCCGCCGTGATGGACCTCTCCTCGTCCCAGGTTCAGGGCAGCACCATGAGCGTCATGAGCGTGTTTCGCCACGTGTTCACCCTCCCTTCGCCAATCATTGCCGGGGTCATTGTCACGGCTTGGGGAACGGAAGCGGCATTCATCTATGCCGGTGCGCTGTTGTTGTTGGGAGCGGTGATAATTGCCGCAATCAAATTACCCCGCAAGCCGGGCGCCGTCGTAAAGCCCGCCTAGCCAGATTTCCCATCGCGCCCTTGCCACCGATTTCCCGCCACAGTATGATGCCCAATATCTTCCAGATTGCGAGTAACTGCGTGCAAGAATTCCGCGTTGGCGTCGATATTGGCGGCACATTCACCGACATCGTTTTCCTGGGCGACGACGGCCAGGTCCTGGCCCGTAAGATCGCCAGCACCCCCGACGACTATAGCCAGGCGGTGCTGAACGGCATCAAGAACGGCCTCCAGGAGCTTGGCATCACCGCTGAGATGGTCTCTGAGGTCAGTCACGGGTTCACCGTGGCCACCAACGCCATCATCGAGCAGAAGGGCGCCAAGACCGCCCTGATTACCACCGAAGGGTTCAGGGACATCCTAGAGTTCCGGCGCAACCGCATCCCCCGACTGTATGACCTCCACTATGAGAAGCCCCCGCCCCTGGTCAAACGCCAGTTTCGCCTTGAAGCCTCGGAGCGGCTGAACTTCCAAGGAGAAGTCCTCAAACCCTTGGATAAGGCTGGTGTGGACCGGGTCGTGCAGTATCTGTTGGACAACTGTGTTGAATCGGTCGCCGTCTGCCTGCTCCATTCCTACGCCAATCCCGAACACGAGCAGTACATCGCCAAGGTGCTGGCCGAGAAGGCGCCGGGGGTAAACCTGACCATCTCCTCGGAATTGCTGCCCGAGATGAAGGAGTACGAGCGCACCAGCACCACCGTGATCAACTGCTACGTCCGCCCGGTGGTGGAGACCTACCTGACCCAGCTCACCGACGGACTCACTGAGATGGGCGTTCAGGTGCCGTTGACGGTGATGCAATCCAACGGCGGACTGGCCACGGCTGACATCGCAAAACAGCGCCCGGTCTACTGCATCGAATCGGGGCCGGCCGCTGGAGTGGTCGGGGCCTACCACCTGGGTAAGCGATTGAGCATGCCTAACCTGATGACACTGGACATGGGCGGCACCACCGCCAAGGCATCGATCATCGAGAATGGCGATGTGCTGCAAGCCCCCGAGTATGAGGTCGGCGGCGAGATTAGCGTGGGCCACCGGCTGCTGCGGGGTTCCGGCCACATCCTGAGGGTTCCAGCCATCGACCTGGCTGAAGTGGGCGCCGGCGGTGGCAGCATCGCCGCAGTTGACCGGAGCGGCTCCTTGCGCGTTGGCCCACAGAGCTCGGGGGCCTTCCCCGGACCGGCCTGCTATCGGCTAGGTGGGCAGGACGCCACCGTCACCGACGCCAACGTCCTCTTGGGTTTCCTACATCAGAAACACCTTCTGGCCGGCGAATTCGAGATCGACGCCGACCTGGCACGCAAGGCCATCTCAGACAACGTGGCCCGTCACTTGGAAATGTCAGACGTTGAGGCTGCCTACGGCATCCACACCCTGGTCAACTCCAACATGGGCCGTGCCCTGCGCGCCGTCTCCAGCGAACGGGGCCGGGACCCCAGGCGTTTCGACCTGATAACCTTTGGCGGCAGCGGCCCGGTGCACGCCGTAGGACTGGCCGAGATGCTGGACATATCCCGTGTGGTGGTGCCGCCGTTCCCCGGCGTGTTCAGTTCCTTTGGACTGTTGGTCGCCGACGTCGAACACCATTTCGTCCAGACCTTCTTCAAGACCTTTGCAGAACTTGACATAACGGAGCTATCCGCGCTGCTCAACAGCCTCTGGGAGCAAGGTCGGACCCAGCTACGGGCGGAGGGTTTCGACGACAGCCGCCACGAGATCTTGACCCAGTTGGATATGAAATACGAGGGGCAGGTCTCAGACCTGACTGTCCCATACCCTGGCAACGAGGTCAACCAGCAAGCGGTCAACGCCGTGATCAAAGCATTCGACGAGGAGCACGAGCGTAGCTTCGGCTACAACAGTCCCGACACCGGGTATCAGTTGGTGAACGTGAGGGTCATCGCCCGAGGTCTACCTGAGACACCACGGATGCCCGAGCGGCTGGAACTTCCCGTGTCGTCCAATGGCTCCGACGCCTTCCAGCGCGATGTATACTTCGGTCCCAACCGGGGCTGGGCCAACGCGCCAATCATCGACCGCCAGTCGCTGTCCGGAGAGAAGACCGAAGGCCCGCTCATCGTGCAGGAATACGACTCCACCACCGTGGTGCCCCCCGGCTGGAACGCCACCACCGACCAATGGAGCAACATCATTCTTCAGAAGGAATAGCTAGCCGCAGGCGAGGGTTTTCAACCCGCCCTGTTTTCCTGAAACACGTCGCACCGCCGGCAAACGAAGGAGCCCCAGATGCAACAAGTCACAGACCCGGTCACAAGAGAAGTCATCAAGAACGCGCTGATGAGCATCGCCGACACTATGGCCCTAACCGTGGTGCGCACGGCCCGGTCGGCGGTGATCAAGCATGGCATGGACTTCTCGACGTCGCTGTTCAACGCCGAGGGATTGCAGGTGGCCCAGGGCTTAACCCTGCCGCCCCACCTGGGCTCCATGGCCCCGGCGCTGGAGGGTGTGATGAACGCCTTCGGCGACGACGTGCAACCGGGAGACATCTTCGCCAATAACGACCCCTACGAAGGGGCCAGCCATCTGCCCGACATCTTCTTGTTCAAGCCCATCTTCAAGAATGATGTGTTGGTTGGCTGGAGCTGCTGCATCGGCCACCAGACCGACATCGGCGGCCGCGTGGCCGGGGGCAACGCTTGCGATAACACTGAGATCTACCAAGAAGGGCTGATCATCCCTCCCCTAAAGTTGTATGAAAAGGGCGAGTTGAATCAAGCGGTCTGGCGTATCCTGGAGAAGAACGTCCGGGTGCCCGACAAGGTGTTGGGCGACGTCCAAGCCCTTTTGGCGGCGGTCCGGTTCGGCGAACGAGACCTGATTAGGCTGGTGGACGACTACGGTCTGGAAGAACTCAAGAGCTACATGACCGACATCCTGGACACCACCGAGCGACTGACCAGGGCCGAGATCGAATTGCTGCCCCAGGGGGAGTGGGAGTTCGCCGACTACATCGACAACGACGGCATCGATATGCACCCCATTGAGATACACGCCAAGGTCAAGATCGAGGGTGGCGAGTTCTTCGTGGATTTTGACGGCACATCCCCGCAGGCCAAGGGTTCCATCAACCCAAACTTCGCCTACACCAAGTCCAACGTCTACGCCGTAATGAAATGCCTCATTGACCCGGCAATACAATCAAACAGCGGCTTCTTCCGGCCCTTCAACATCACGGCCCCGGAAGGCTGCTTCGTGAACCCGCAGCACCCCGCTCCGGTGGCGGCCCGGGGATTGGCCGGGTTCCGTATTTGCCAGACCATCTTCGGCGCTATGGCCCAAGCCCTGCCCGGCAAGGTGCCGGCTGCCTGGGGAGGCGGAGAGATCGGAGTTAGCTGGGGCGGCTACCACCCCAACCGCAAGGCCTGGGTATACCTGGAATTCGCCAATGACGGCCCCCGGGGCGGCGGACCGACCCTAGACGGCGCAGATGGCCTGGCCGCGCCCATCCTGAACATGGCCAACACCCCCATCGAGAGCATCGAGTCCGAGCAGCCCCTATTGGTGGAGCGCTACGGCTTCGTGCCCAACACCGGCGGCGCAGGCAAATACCGAGGCGGACTGGGCATCGAGCGTGAGTTCCGGCTGCTGGCCGAAGACGCCACCTTCCAGCTTCGCTCTGACCGGACTGACTTCACACCGTGGGGCGTCCTGGGCGGCAAGCCGGGCACCCCAACAGAGAACTATCTCAATCCCGGCACCGATCAAGAAGAGAAACTACCCGGCAAAACCCTTCGGCAACTGAAGAAGGGCGACCTGTACCGGGTGGTCCAAGCCGGCGCCGGCGGCTACGGAGACCCGCTTGAAAGGGACATGTACGCCGTTGCCGATGACGTAGAGCAGGAGAAGCTCTCCGCCGACTACGTACGCCACGAGTACGGCGTGGTGGTGGACCCAAAGACCTCGGCGCTGGACGTCGCGGCTACTGAAAAACTGAGGGTGGAGATGGCGGCGGCGTAATACCAGAGCCGGTTCCATGCTCCCACCGTCATTCCTGCGAAAGCAGAAATTCAGGCAAACTCTGCCTGACAACTGCAAGATGACTTGCCCAGAACCGTTGCCCCACCCTAACACTCCCCTCATTCCGTGGAAGGACGACTGGGGAGGGGGTTTTATTTTTCGGCTCGGGATTTTGTATCGAATGTCCACTACGCCGCCAGCGCAGTAGTCCTTTCCACCCCCGCGGGGAAAGGTTAGGATGGGGGGCCGGTATTCTCGGCGCACGTCTGTTTACACAAAAAAAGCCCCGGTAGGATCGGGGCTTTTTCTACAACCAATGTCTGCGCTGAAGCTTAGCGGTCCATAACCTTCATGGAACCATCTTCGGGGTTGTACTGGAAGCGGGTTACGCGGTCCAGCTTCTGGGATTCCAGGCGCACTACCAGGGAGCGGCCCTCTTCTTGGACGTTCAGAGTGTCGTGAATTTCACCGGGCATGAAGTAGGCCACGGCGCCGTCTTCCTGGATGAACCGGCCATGCTCGACGATCTGGGCCTTGTCCACGCCCTCGCCAGGGAATGCCCAGCGCCACTTCCGCTGCTGGATGGCGCCCTTGTAGACGCCGTAGACGACCCAGGTAACACCGTGGTCGTGGGGAAGGTTGTCCTGTCCGGGCTTCTGCACCGAGGCCATCAGCCACCAGCCGTTGCCGGGGTGACCAGCCTCTTCGTCCAGATGGAGCGAGAAGCGGCCAAACCCGCCTTCTTCCTCAAGTTCCAGTTTCTCTTCCAGCCAACCAGGCACCGCCAGCAGTTTCTTGAGATAGGCGGTAACGGTCTTGGCCTGGATATGGGGGTCTGTCTCGTTCCTGAAGACGTTATTCACGTCCTCAACGAAGGCTTCCATGGTGTAACTCGCAACTTGTGTCTGAGCCATATCCGTCCTCCCGCAGTGATCTTTGATATTTAGAATCCATTGTGCTTGGGTCGGTAAGCCAGTGTCAACGGTCTGCCTTACGATATTGATGCGGAGGTAGAATCGCAGGACGGCCAAACTGTATCTGTCCTTGATTAGATATACGGGATACAACCCAGATGCGGATTGACGCTGGCGTTTTCTGCCCGCCGGGGCTATCATAGGCTCACTTATTTCCCCGGCAAGCGATCACCGAATATCCCACCCGAATTTACGCGGAATTTAGGAGGAAGCACCATGGCAGACAATTTCACGATCTTGGTCGGCACTATCGGTCAAGGCATGAACGTAAGCGGCGACAGCGGCGAGACCTGGACGAAGATCCGGAACCCGATCCCTTCGGAGTCCAGCATCCGGGCCATCCGAACCTACCCCAACGACCCCCATCGCATCCTAGCTGGCTCCGACGGTCTGGGACTGTTCCGTAGTAACGACAACGGCATCAATTGGGAGACTGTGGATTCGCCCATCGGCGACCTGCAGGTCTGGTCGGTGGCCGTGGACCCGGCCCACACCGACACCATCTTCGCCGGCACCCGCCCCGAGGGCTTCCGTTCCCGCGATGGCGGAAAGACCTGGGACAAACTGTCCATGGGTGTGACCAAGGAGTGCCCCATCGGCACCCCCCGCACCACCAACATGGTTGTCGACCACAGAGACAGCAACACCATCTGGGCCGGCATCGAAGTTGACGGCGTCTACAAGAGCCTGGACGGCGGCGACAATTGGACACACCTGCCCGACCTGGGACCGGACCCGTTCCACGGCGACATCCACGGCATGGCCATCACCGACTCCGCTGTGTATTGCACCAGCCCCTTCGGGTTCGCCACCAGCAAAGACGAGGGCGAGAGCTGGGATTACCATTACTTCCCCAAGTTCAATCCCGACGATGTCCGTTCCTACTGCCGCGGCATGATCGTCAAGCCTGACAACCCCGATGTAATGTTCGTCGGCAACGGCGACTTCATCCCCGGCGTCGTCGGCTGCGTGCAGAAGACGGTCGACGGCGGCAAGAACTGGGCCCCTGTCAACCTGCCCGTCGAGCCCAACTCGGTGGTCTATTGGCTGGGCAACAACCCTGAGATTCCCAACGTCGTGGTCGCGGCCACCCTCTTTGGTTACGTGTACGTGAGCACCGACGGTGGCGAAAAATGGACCAAGTTGCGGAAGGAGTTCGGAGAGATCCGCTCCATAACAGTAACCCCCAACTAATTTTTCCCGCAAACCAGGCATAAAAAAGGGGAGCCCTGAGCTAATCGGGGCTCCCCTTTTATTCATACAAGGAACCTGGTGGTCCGGCTTCAGACGCCGTTTAGTGTATGATTACCTACAGTTGTCTCATTGACAGCCCAATGATTCAGAAGCAATATTCCTGTCCATCGGACAGAGGGAGCACCCGACATGGTCCGGTCCAAGCCCAGAGTCAAGAAAGAAAAACCACCAGAAACCACCGAGGAATTCGTTCAACGAGTCAACTCGGAGGCGCGCAAACGTAACGGCCTCAAGCAGAACCTCAAGGGCGCCCGCCGATAACCCTGCTGTCTCGTCTCTAAACTACCAGTATTACTTTTTTCGCCCCAGGCAATCGGTCGGCTAAAGCGCCGCCAGGCCCACTCGGGCGCAGTCTTCGTCCTGCTGGGCGGTGCCGCCACTGCCGCCGATGGCCCCAACCACTTCCCCGTCTTTAACCACCAACAACGCGCCCTGAGCCGGTATGACACGCCCGCCCTGGGTGGCCATGATCGCCTGTATCACCGGCGAGTCCACCGGAATGGCGCTGCTGTCCCGGCCGAAACCCACCGCGCCGAACGCCTTGCCCTGGGCCGCCACCGCGCTGATGAATATCGCCCCCTCCATGCGATTGAAGGCCAGCAGGTGACCGCCGGCGTCGCAGACCGACACACTTAGCTTGATGTTGATGCGCTCGGCTTCCGCTATCGCCGCCTGGACCATCTTATTCGCCTCGCCCAATGTTAAAGCCATAAGGATTCCTCTCCTGTTTTCAGTCCGGATTTTCAGTGTCGGCCCCATTATTACCTCTAAAACCCGTATCCCACAACATTGTTACAGATACATGGTTGCCACTAGAATTCCCATTGACTATAATCCTCCGGTACCAATGGCGAGGAGGAGCAAATGGTTGACCAGCTAAAACGTCCCACGGAGCACCCGGAGATCTACTGGTTCTCCGAACAACCCTACGGTCACGTCGGCGAGGAAGACCTCAAGAAATACGACTCAGGCCGACTCGGTTTCCCCAATTCCTACTTCGACCCAGAGAAGGCTTCAGTCCTCTACAACCAATACCACGAGCAGTATCAACTGGCCGACGAAATTGGATTTGACGGCATCATGAGCAACGAGCACCACGCTTCGTACTGGTGCATGAAGCCGGCCGTTAACCTGGATGCGGCCGTTATCTCAAAACTGACCAAGAACGTCAAGATCGCCATCTTGGGCAACGTCATTTCGGTGGGAGACCCCATCCGCATGGCCGAAGAGATCGCCATGCTGGACTGCTACTCAGGAGGCCGGATCATCTCTGGTTTCGTGCGGGGCACCGCCGTTGAGACCCTTCTGTCCGGGCAAGACCCCACGGAGAACTTTGCCCGGTTCCAAGAGGCCCACGACCTGATCATCAAGTGCTGGACTGACGACGGACCCTTCCGCCATGAAGGCCAGTATTTCAAGTACCGGGTGGTTAACCCGTGGGTGAAACCCATGCAAACCCCCCGTCCTGACATCTGGTTCCCCGGCACCGGCAGCCCTGAGAGCGTGGTCTGGGCGGCCCAACATGGCCACCCCTACATGAACCTGGGCGCCCTGGTGGACACCACCGAGTGGCTGAAGCAGATCTACATCGACACTGCCAAAGAAGTTGGCTACAAGGCCGGCCCAGAGCATTTCGGGTACTTGCTTCGCTGCGTGGTCGCGGATACCGACGAGAAAGCCATCGAGATCGGACGCGAGTTCATGTGGACCGCCGACCACCGCCAGAAAGGCCCGCGAGAGCACAACGATCCTCCCGGCTACCAGTCCCGCCGTGCAGTGGAAGTGAAGCGCGCCCGTCCAGCCCTGGGAACCGGCACTTCCGAGTTCGGCAACCCGACGACCTACGACGAGTTGCAGGCGGTCAATAACATCATCGTTGGCAGCCCGGAAACCGTGACCAGGAAATTCACGGAGATCATCGAGCGTCTCAGCCCAGGATACGTCCACATCTACGGGAATGAGGGCGCTATGACGCACGAGGACACCATGCGGTCCATCGAACTCCTGGGTAAAGAAGTCATCCCGGCACTCCATCAGGTTAAACTCAGGCCTTACGACGACTAGGCCGGCATATTGTTTAGACAAAAGGCTCCCTCCGGATAGAGAGGGCCTTTTTGTAGGTCGAATAAAGTAACGTAGGAGCAGGTTAGAAACCTGCTCCTATTTTTTCGCCAAGGTGGTTGCCAAGACCAAGAATGTTCCGGGTAGATGAACTCGGCCTGAGTATTCGACTCTGGTTGTCCAGCGCTTGGGCGGATCAGAAACCCGCTCCTACTGACGTTGCGCCGAGGTCGGTTTTGCTAATTTATGGCGAGCGCCGATTCAAATAATCCCCTCTCCCATCGCGATGGAGGAGGGTTAGTGTGGGGCGACGGATCTGGGTAAAGCAGGCATCACCGGCTGCAAGAGCGTTCGTTAGATGACTGCCCTGAATTCAAGCAGGAGGCCCCCATCCTAACCTTCCCCCTTGCGAGGGGGAAGGAGTTTCTCGTAAGAACAAAGAAGGGCGTCCCGGTTGATCGGGACGCCCTTCTTTGTTCTTACCTAATTTGAGTGACGATCCAGCTTAGCTCAGAGCTGCAATCGTCTCGTCGGTGTTGCGTACCCTTACTAGGAGAGGCAGGACGTGGTTGATGGTCATCTCATGGACATCGACCTCGCCGGCGGTGCAGCAGTCGCTGACGACCACGCATTGGGTATCCCGATTCTTGGCGTCACGGGCTGTGCCCTCAACGCTGCGCTGGGTGGAGATACCGCCCACCAAGATGGTCTCAGTGCCAAGGTAGCGCAGTATCTGGTCCAGGTTGGTGCCGAAGTAGGCGCTGAAGCGAGGCTTCACGAGCAGGAAGTCCTCTGGCTGCAAGGCCAGTTCATCGATAACGTCCACGGCCTTAGAACCGTTGAGCATTGGATTGCCGCCACCACCACCGATGTCAGACATGGTCTTGGGCGCGTCGGCGTTGTCTTCCCTGCGGTGAGTGGTGATGTAGATGAGCGGCGTGCCGACCTTCCGGCAGTGGGCGATCATCTTCTGGAAGCTGGCCACGATGTCCTTGCGGTTGTCCGGCAGCGTGTAGTCGGGGCCGGGGCCGCCTTTGGCGATGGCATTCACCATGTCGATGATGATGAAAGCGGTCTTCTTCGGGTCAAGTTTGATGGCGTCAGGCATTGTCTTACTCCGGTCTGGTGTGGGTTAGTTGAGGTAGGTGTCGGGACTGGCCAGGAATTTGCCCCGGCAGTCCAGTCCGCAGAAATATATCCACTGTCCGTCATGGAATATGCGGGTTCCTTGATTTGGGTCCACTTCCGAGGCCCCAAACTGTGTCTGCGAAGACTCGGCCCGCGCCTGGTCTTCATCGATTTCCTTGCCGCAAACGGGATCTTTGGCCATTGGTCACTCTCCGAAATAATTGCCGCCGTCAAATCAGGCGGCTCATCTTGATCTGTCATTAGGACTGGGTACTAGGCCGCTGTGGGCAGTGGCATACCCAATCGAACCCTGCCTGGGACGTCCAGAAGGGCCGCAGCTATCCGGCTGCGGTGTTCGTAGGTTGTGCCCAAGCGCATGGTCCAGGAGGTCACCCTCCGGAACCACAGGTGCAGGTCGAACTCCATCATGAAGCCGATGCCGCCGTGGATCACCTGAGAGGTGCGCACTACCGACTCGCATTTCTCGTTGCAGAAGGCTTTAGCCTGGGACACTTCCACTGAGTGGGGAAGGTCATTATCCATCTTCCACAGCGCTTCGAAGGTCAGCATCTGGCCGCCGTCGACGTGCAGAAGCATATCGGCCAGCATGTGCTGCACCGACTGGAATGAGCCGATGGGCCGCCCGAAAGCCACCCGATTCTTGGCGTATTCAATGGCCATCTCGGCGTCTTTCCGGGCCGCGCCTACCATCTGGCAGCAGAGCAACGCGGTGGCCCGATCCAACATCGCCTTGACGATGGGCCAACCTTGGTCTACCTCGCCCACCAGGGCCGCTCCATCGATGCGGTGGTCCTTGAAGTCCGCACGACTCTGTTTGTCCTTGGCCAGGGTGGTCAGAGTTGTCTGGGTGACGCCGGTGCCATTGGGGTCAACCAAGAACAGCGAAACGCCCTCGTTGGCGTCGGTTGCTTGTGACGTACGGGCAACTACCAGACACAGTTGGGAAACGATGAAGTTGTCGACGAACATCTTGGTGCCGTTCAGCACCCAGCCATCGCCGTCCTTGGTGGCCTGCAATTGCATGGCCTCGGGTATCAGCCGGGCGTCGCGCTCGTGGACGGCGTAGGTGAGCACCATGCCGCCGTCGGAGACAGCGGGCAGGATATCTTGTTTCTGTTGGTCGGTGCCTTCGCTGACGATGGTGAGGGCTGCCGACATGGTGCTGTGCAGCGGCACCGGCGCCAAGACGCGGCCGGCTTCCTCAAGGATCAGCCCCACGTAGGTTATGGGCAGTCCTTGGCCGCCGTACTGCTCGGGAATGGCCATACCCAGCCAACCCTGATCCGCCATCTGCTTCCACAGGGCGGGCGGGTAGCCCAGGTCGTCAAGTTCCATCTCACGAACCATGGCTGTGGTTACTTCTGCTTCCAGAAGCTCCCGGGCCACGTTCTTAATCATCTGCTCTTCTTCAGAGGGCAATATATCCATGGTTATCCTTGTTAATCCGTATGGGCACGCCAATCTGACGTACCGGGTAAATAACGTTTAGTGTTCGCGCGTAGCGTAATAACCGCTGTTGTCCTCCTAGCCGCGGGGCATGCCTAGGCCACGGCGGGCCATCTGGTCACGCATGATCTGGACGCTGCCATGGTTGATTCCAGACTGGAACGAACCCATCAGGTTATGGGCATACAGACCATCCTCAATAGCCTCGGGGGACCCGTTCAGCAATTGGGCATAGGGCCCCAGAATCTGGGAGATGGCCTCAGTCGTCTTAACGCCGTGTTCGGGCGCCCAGACCTTCTCGGCCGAACCCTCATAAGTGAAGTTGCCGCCACGGTTAACCAGCGACATACTCCGCATGGTCATCAGCCGGCAGACCTGGGCCTCGGTCCAGAGTTCGGCCAGCTTGTCGCGAACTGCCGGGTCGTCGGCCGGGGAGTGCCCGCCAAAATCGTTCTCCTTGACCCAGTTGACGATATCCTCGTCGCGGCGGACCGAGATCAGGTAGCGGCTGGCGCCGACGCGGTCCAGGTTCAGACCCATGGCGCCCACGTACCAACCTCCGTTCTCCTCGCCCAGCATGGAGGACGCGGGGACGCGCACATTCTCGAAGAAAGTCTCGTTGGTGCGGACCATGCCGTAGGTGGTGCCCATGGGGGCCGGCGGGTCGCTCTGGATGGTCCACAGCGGACGCACGGTGATTCCGGGCGTGTCCATGGGAATCAGGAAGATGGAGATGCCACGGTGCCGGGGCGCGTCAGGGTCGGTGCGGCACATCATGTAGATGTGGGACGCGTAATGGGCTGCCGAGGTGTACATTTTCTGGCCGTTAATCACGAAATCGTCGCCGTCGCGCACGGCACGGCACTGTAGGCCGGCCAAGTCGGCCCCTGCCTGGGGCTCCGTGAAGCCGAGAGCGAAGATGATCTCGCCGCGAATCATGCCTGGGATGAAATACTCTTTCTGTTCCTCGGTGCCAGCGGCAAGAATGGCTGGGGCTCCGCTGCCCGCGCCACCCACGCCGATACCCAGCCGCATAAACTCTTCTTCAATGATGTACTGGTCGATACGGCTGCCGCTTTGGCCGCCGTACTCTTTGGGCCAGCTAATACCGATCCAGCCCTTGTCCGCGACCTTTTTGACAAGTTCGCGGTACTCTGGGCCGCGGCCCCCTTCCTCGCCGCCTTCCATCTCGTCAAGGAGACCCTGACCGACGTTCTCAGCAATGAAATCCCTCACTTGTTGACGCAGGTCTTCCTGTTCTGCTGTTAAGCCAAAATCCATTCTGTGACTCTCCAATAGTTTGGGTGGAAAACGAGCTCTGCAGCCAGGCAAAAGCCCCTTAAATTCACGCTCTAGCCATTTTGCTGCGCCATCGAATAGGTGTCAAGTTCGTCGGGCTCAGGCCCCGCTCAACTCCAGCAATATCGGCCGTAGTTGCTCAATCAGCGGGGGCAGAAATTCTTCCCAGGTGCCGACGATTCCAAAGTCGGAGGAGCGGAACATGACCGCCCGCCGATTCTGGTTGATGGAGATGATCACTCCGGCCCGTTGCAGCCCGACGGTGTGATTGAACGCGCCTCGAATGCCGACCGACAGATACACGGTGGGGGCAATAGTCCGTCCGCTGATGCCGACTTGCAGTTGCTGGGGCAGCCAGCCCTCGTGAATCACGTCCCTAGTTGTGGCTAGCGTAGCGCCCACAGACCGGGCCATCTCTTGCACCTTAGTAAGGTTCTCAAGACTGCCGACTCCCATGCCAACGCCCATCACCACTGTAGCGTTTGCCAGCAACAGACCTTCTTGGTCTTCTTGGAACTCTTCTTTCAGCAGGCGGACATCCGGGCCGGCAATGGGAGCTACCGGCAGTTGCTCCACGGTGGCGGTTGCTCCGGGTTCCGGCGCGGTGGGTGAGAGCAGGCCGGGGCGCAGGGTCACGAGGTTGGGCAGGGTCTTGGACAAGATGGGCGCTATGACGTTGCCTCCCAGGGCCGGTTTCAGTTGAACCAGGCGGCCTCCAACGTCGATCTCGAGGTCCATCGCGTCGCCGGTTAGCCCCAGCTCCAGCCTGGCAGCCAGTCTTGATGCCAGGTCGCGGCCATCGGCGGTGGCGGAAAAGAGCACCGCGTAGGGGTTTTCCTTGCCCACGGCTTCAGCAAGCGAACTGCCAACCGCCATGCCGCAGACGGGCCCTACTCCCGAGTTGTCCAGTACCAGCACCCGGTCGGCGCCCTGTGAAGCCAGCGCGGCCACGGTTTCGTCATTCTGAGGCGCGATGAGCACCGCCACGACCTCGCTCTTGGTGTGCTGGGTCAGTTCTCTGGCCTTGCCCAGTATCTCGTGGGTCACGTGGGCCAGGCCTTGGCTGGTAGTCTGGGCCACCACCCAGATGCATTTTTCTTTGCCATCGGGGTACCGGGGCAGCGCAACAGGTTCAGGAGTGGCCCCAGAATCCCCGGCCAACTCGGCCAGGCGTTGGCGCACGGAGTCGGCCACCTGCTTGGCGGCGTCCTTTGGCGTGGCACCTTCAAGCAGGACGCCCAGCCGGTTGGGCTCCACCAGGCGTATTTCATCGACCCAGGTGGGTGAGCCCTCAGCGCCGAACAGTGTCATATCAGAGGACAGGTCGGAGGCGGTGACTTCCTCGGCGGAGATACCTTCGGCCCGTTCCATCTGTTCCTTGTCTGGGTATAACTCCGGAGCTACGCCTTCGGTCACGCAGACCAGCACCGGTAGGTCGCATTGCATGGTTTGAAGCCCCTCGTCGGTGATACGTTCGACAATCACCGACTTTCGGTCGTCGCTCAAGTCCAGCTTCCGCACGTGACTGATATGGGGTAGACCCATCAACTCGGCAGTCTCGGGACCGACTTGGCCAGTGTCGCCGTCGGCGCTGTTGCGGCCGCAGATGATCAAGTCGGGTTGTTCTTTATTAAGAGCCAGAGAGAGCGCCCGGGAGGTGGCCAGGGTGTCGGAACCGGCCAGAGCGCGGTCGGAGATCAGCACGGCCCGGTCTGCGCCCAGGGCCACACAATTGGTCAGACCCTCGGCGGCCCCCGGAGGCCCCATGGAGATAACCACGACCTCATCGTCAGGGGAATTCTTCAGTTCAACGGCCCGCACCAGGCCCAACAAGTCAAAGGGATTGACCTCGGAAGGAACACCTTCCCGGATGATGGTCTTGGCTTCGTAATCGAACTGGATACGGGAGAGGATGGGCACGTATTTCATGCACAGGGCGATCTTCATTGTCTAGCCGGGCCTCTGGTTTGGAATGGTGGGTTAGTCGCTGTCCGAAACGTTGACGCCCAGGGCTTCTTCCCGTACCTCGGCGGTCAAGCATTCCAGTTTTCCGCTGATGGAGACCGGGAACCGGGGCGGGTTGTTTAATACTTTGAAACGCTCATCCAAAGAGGTGAAATCTTCCTGGAACCTGCTTCTGACCTCATCGAGGATGGCCGGAGGACCAACCCTCTTTCCGTCCTTCATGACCTCTTCCAGCAGGGGCAGCCCGCCGGGGAGTTGCTCATCTTCCAGGGCGATGAGGTCTTTGGCGAACATGCCGTTCGAATCCTTGGTGCGGAACACCTGCTTGCCGCCGGGCAGGGAGACCTTGTCGGGGCTTAGCTTCATCACGGGCCGGCCATCGAAGCAAACGAGCTTATAAGCCATGTCCGACCAAGGGGCGTCAGCCGATACCCCGGCCTTGGTGCCGACTCCGAATAGGTCGATGGGCGCGCCGTCGTTGACCAGGGTCTCCAATTCGTACTCATCCAGGCCGCCGCTGGCCAGTATCTTGACATAATCCAGGCCTGAATTGTCCAGTATCTTCCGCACCTGGTGGCTCAGTTCGTCGAAGTCGCCGGAGTCCAGGCGTACGGCCATCAGCTTCTGGCCAGCGGTCTCCATCTCCTTGGCCACCTGCACCGCGTTCCAAGTACCGGCGATGGTGTCATAGGTATCTAGGAGCAATATGGTCCGGCCGGGGAACGATTCGGCGTAGGCTCGGAAGGCTGCCAACTCTGAGGGAAAGCTGGATATGAAAGAGTGGGCCATCGTGCCGGCCGGGGGCATGCCGTAGAGGTTGGCGGCCAGCACGTTGCTGGTGGAACTGAACCCCGCGATATAGCTGGCACGGGCCATCTTAAGGGCGGCGTCGGTGCCCTGGGTGCGGCGGGAGGCGAAATCGGCGATGCCCCGTCCCTTGGCGGCCCAGACGCAGCGGGCGGCCTTGGTGGCCAGGATGCTCTGAAGGTTGACCTGGTTGATGATGAATGTCTCAACCAGTTGGGCTTCGATCAGGGGCGCAGTGACCTCGACCACCGGTTCGTCGGTGAAGTACAGGCGTCCCTCGGGAATGGCTCTGACGCTCCCGGTGAACCTGATACCGCGAAGATACTCCAGGAAGTCGTCAGTGAAAATGCCTGTGGCCCGCAAGTAATCGATGGCCCGTCCGCTGAAATTCAGGTTGGAGAGGTAATCAAGCACATCTTCCAGCCCGGCCGAGACGAAATAGGCGCGGTTGGGCGGGTAGGTGCGTGTGAACAGACTAAAGGTGGCAGTGGCCGACATCCGCTGGCGAAAGAACGCCTGGGACATGGTCAACTCGTAAAGGTCCGTGAACAGGCCCAGATCATCTCCGGGCAGCGGAAGTTTTGGTTCTGTCATCAAATCCGGAACAAGAGCAATGGATACGCCATGCAGTAGCGGGTATTATGTTGGCGTTCCGAAGTCCGTGTCAACCGAGATTGAGCGTGGTTTACGCCTAGACCTAGAAAGGCCGCTCTGGGCTGGCTCTTCTTGACACACAGACTGCCTCTTAGTAACATTTACCCAACCCCTAGGCGCGCGTGAGACAGACGCGCTTAAAAATAGAAGGCGACCCAGAAACCCTTATCCAGAACGGCAGAGGGGACGGCCCGATGAAGCCTAGCAACCGGTCCTAGTCCGTTACGGCGGGCGTGGATACGGTGCTAATTCCGGCGTCTGGCGCTCATAACGTCAGGCGAAAGATGAGGGGGCTCAATATAGCTGTGAGCTTCTCTATCTGAGAGGCTTTTTTTATGCGTAAGTTTTATCCAGAACCCTCGGTTTAATCCTTTGGAGCATATCCGGTGAACGAGATTCGACCCATTGAGTGGGCCAACGGCACACTCAGGCTGCTTGACCAGACACGCCTGCCCTCTGAAGAAGTGATCGTGGAGGCGCACGGATACCTGGAAGCAGTGAACGCTATCAAGACGATGCAGGTACGCGGCGCTCCGGCCATCGGAGTCACCGCGGCATACGCCGTCGTCATGGCGGCCCGCGACCTGGATATCCCGGACCGGTCCACTTTCCTACAGAGATTAGCGAAGGCCGGCACGGAGATCAAAGCCGCGCGGCCCACCGCCGTGAACCTGATGTGGGCCGTGGACCGGATGCTGGACTTGGCAAACTCGGAAACGGACACGGCCAGGATCAAGGAGCGGCTGTTGGAAGAAGCGGTCTCCATCGAGAAACAAGACGAAGAGATCAACCGACGAATGGGCAGCCACGGCATCGAACTGATGCCCGACGGCGGCTCGGTACTGACCCACTGCAACGCCGGAGCGCTAGCAACGGCCGCCTTCGGCACGGCTGTGGGCGTGATCAGGGCCGGTTGGGAAGACGGCAAGCGGTTCAAGGTGTTCAACACCGAGACCAGGCCTTTCCTGCAGGGCGCCAGGCTGACCGCCTGGGAGTTCAAGAAACTCGGCATACCCTCCACCTTGGTGGTGGACTCGGCAGCTGGGATGCTCATGCACCGAGGAGAGATTGGCTGCGTGATCACCGGGGCCGACCGCATCGCCGCCAATGGGGACACGGCCAACAAGATAGGCACCTACACCCTGGCGGTGCTGGCCAAGGAGAACGGCATCCCGTTCTACGTCGCCGCGCCGATCAGTACGGTGGACATGAGCCTAAGTAACGGAGACGAGATAGAGATCGAGGAGCGCAACTCAAGCGAAGTCACCGAGTTCCGCGGGATACAGGTGGCGCCAGAAGGCATCGAGGCCCTGAACCCGGGGTTCGATGTGACGCCCGCCAGATACGTGACCGCCTTCGTCACCGAGGCCGGGGTCGCCCGACCGCCTTTTATCGAGAGCCTGGACTTGGCAGTGAAGTCGGCCTGATGAGCACAACACAGAAAGCAAAAATAGCTGTTATCGGCGGCAGCGGTCTCTATGACATGGATGGCATGACCGGCGTCGAGACCGTGAACGTTGACACACCTTTCGGGAAACCCAGTGACTCGATCGTCGTCGGCGAGCTTGAAGGGGTTAAAGTCGCGTTCCTGCCCCGGCACGGCAAGGACCACCGATTCAACCCGACCCACATACCAACAAGGGCTAACATCTACGCCCTGAAGTCGATCGGGGTCGAGCGGATCATATCCGTCAGCGCCGTGGGCAGCCTTAAAGAGGAGTTCGCTCCCCTGGACTTGGTAATTCCCAGTCAGTTGATCGACCGCACCAGACTGCGGGAGAGCACTTTCTTCGACACCGATGTGGTGGTGCACGTGGCGATGGCAGACCCTTTCTGCGCCCATGCCAGCCAGGTGGTCCACCAGGCGGCCCAAAAACTGGACATCAACGTGCACCTAGGCGGCACCATGGTGGTCATGGAAGGCCCCGCCTTCTCGACCAGGGCAGAGTCTTTCATGTACCGCTCCTGGGGAGCAGATATAATCGGCATGACCGCCCTACCCGAGGCCAAACTGGCTCGAGAGGCGGAGATGTGCTACGCCACCTTGGCCTGGATCACCGACTACGATTGCTGGCATCAAACGTCAGAATCAGTCACGGTGGAGATGGTCATCGCCAATCTACTGAAGAATGTGGCCACGTCCAAGGCCTTGCTAAAAGAAGTTATTCCCGCCCTAGGCGGAGCGCGCGATTGCCCCTGTGAGTCCGCGCTACGAGACGCGATCATCACTCAGAAAGACCAGATTCCTGAGGAACTGAAAAAGAAACTTGCCCCGGTAACGGAAAGATATCTAAGCTAATGACCGTAAGGGTCCAGGAGGATAATCATGCCTAGACAAGACCCAGGCGAGCCTTATTTCCGCGTAGATTCCGCTGAGGGCCAGGCCATGTTGGCCGGCGACCCCAACGGGACCATCGTGATCGACGTCCGGCGTGACGACGAGTGGGTCACCGGACACGTTGCAGGCGCCATTCACATCCCGGTGGACGACCTGACCGACAACATGGACCAGATTCCCACCGACAAGAAAGTCCTATTCATCTGCGCTGCGGGCGTCCGAAGTGGGCTGGCCTGCGAGATGGCCGCGTCCATAGGCTATGAATCGACGAACCTATACAACATCGAGGACGGCACCCCCGCCTGGATCGCCGGCGGGCACCCAACATCCTACGGCGGCGACGCTTAGGCATAGATACAGTTGCCGAGACAAGACAATCAACAACATGCGGGTCAGTAGACGACTAAATTACGGGACCTGGCACTAAGGAGAACTAAAGTGGCATCACAACAGACGAAAGGGGACGTGAAAGACCTGTCCCTGGCAAAAGCCGGAGTCAACAAGATTGAATGGGCCGGACGAGAAATGCCCGTGATGAAGATTATCAGGGAGCGCTTCGAGAACGAGAAGCCACTGGCCGGCGTACGCCTGTCAGCCTGCCTGCACGTGACCAGCGAAACGGCCAATCTGGCCATCGCCCTGCGGGACGGCGGGGCTGACGTAGTCCTCTGCGCCAGCAACCCCCTCAGCACCCAGGATGACGTCGCCGCGGCGTTGGTCCAGGAGTACGGCATCCCGACCTACGCCATCAAAGGCGAGAACGAGACGACGTATTACGAGCATCTGGAAGCGGCTTTGGCCGTTGAACCCCAGATGACTATGGATGACGGGGCCGACTTGCTGACTCTGCTTCACACCAAGCACCCCCACATGATCGACGGCATCATCGGCGGGACCGAGGAAACCACCACTGGCGTCATCCGCCTGACAGCAATGGCCGCCGACGGACAGCTCAAGTACCCAGTTATCGCCGTCAACGACGCCGAGACCAAGCACTTCTTCGACAACCGCTACGGCACCGGCCAGAGCACTCTGGACGGCATCACCAGGGCCACCAACATCCTGTGGGCCGGACGGCGGGTTGTCGTTTCGGGCTACGGATGGTGCGGCCGGGGTGTCGCCTCCCGAGCCAAGGGAATGGGGGGCAACGTCATAGTCTGCGAGACCAACCCGGTCCGCGCCCTTGAGGCCGTGATGGACGGGTTCCAGGTCATGCCCATGCTCGAGGCCTCGAAGCAAGGTGAGGTGTTCATCACCGTAACCGGCGGACTGCACGCCATCAGCAAGGCACACATCGAAGTCATGCCCAGCGGCGCGATCCTTTCCAATAGCGGCCACTTCAACGACGAGATAGACATTGACTCCCTGAAAGAGATGTCCGTGTCCAACCGCGAGCTGCGACCCTTCGTCCAAGAGTACACGATGAAGGACGGACGCCTGATCTACTTGTTGGCCGACGGCCGGCTGGTGAACCTGTCCGCCGCAGAGGGCCATCCCTCAGCGGTCATGGACATGAGCTTCGCCAACCAGGCTATGTCTGCCGAGTATCTCTACAAGAACCAAGGGGCGCTGGGACCTGGCGTGCACGTCGTGCCCCCAGTCATGGACGCCGAGATCGGACGACTCAAACTCGAGTCCATGGGCATCAGCATCGACAAGCTATCCGCTGCCCAACAGAAGTACCAGGATAGCTGGCAAGAAGGCACCTAAGCCAACACAACCAAAATTCGGGAAACAGCGCCTGAACGACATCAGACCGAGACAGGAGAATCAAACATGCCAATGCTATTCCACGAGTCCCCGAAGTACCTGCTGACCTCCGAGTCAGTGACCGAGGGACACCCCGACAAACTATGCGACCAGATCTCTGACGGAGTTCTGGACGCCGTCCTTAGGGACGACCCCATGGGCCGCGTGGCCTGCGAGACCGCCGTCACCAACGGCCTGGTCGTAGTAATGGGAGAGATCACCACGTCCTCTTACGTGGACGTGCCCAAGATCGTCCGTGACACGCTGACCAAAGCCGGATATACGAGCGCTGAATATGGCATCGACGCCACAAGTTGCGGAGTGATCGTTTCCATCCAAGAGCAATCTCCGGACATCAGCGCAGGCGTTACCACCGCCCTGGAACAGCGCGGCTCGGCTGCTGAAGAAGCCATGCTGGCCACCGGCGCCGGCGACCAGGGGATGATGGTCGGGTTCGCCTGCAACGAGACCCCGGAACTCATGCCCTTAACCGTCAGCCTCTCCCAGAAATTGGTTGAGCAATTGGCCCTGGTCCGGAAAGAGGGCGTTATTCCCTACCTCCGGCCAGACGGAAAGTCCCAGGTAACCGTTGAGTACCGCAATGGCGTCGCCGCCCGGGTAGACACCGTGGTCATCAGCACCCAGCATGACCCCGACGCCACCAACGATCAGATCGAGAAGGACATCACCGAGCACGTCATCAGGAAGATCGTGCCCGCCAACCTGCTTGATGCCGACACCAAGATCTTCGTGAACCCCAGCGGACGGTTCGTCACCGGCGGACCCGCCGGCGACAGCGGCCTGACCGGCCGGAAGATCCTGGTCGACACCTACGGCGGCATCGCCCGTCACGGTGGCGGCGCATTTTCGGGCAAAGATCCGACAAAAGTCGACCGGTCTGCCGCCTACGCAGCCCGCTACGTAGCCAAGAACATCGTGGCCTCCGGTCTGGCCGACCGCTGCGAGATCTTGGTGTCCTACGCCATCGGCGTGGCGACTCCCATCTCGGTTGCGGTGGAGACCTTCGACACCAACAAGGTCGACAGCGACACCATCCACGCGCTGGTGGCCAAGCACTTCGATCTGCGTCCCGCGGCCATCATCCGAGACCTGGACCTGCGCCGGCCCATCTACCAGGCCACGGCTGCCTACGGCCACTTCGGCCGTGAGAGCCTCAACCTGTCCTGGGAGCAAACGGACAAGGCCGACGCCCTCCGCGAGGACGCTGGGATTTAAGCTTTCAGCTATTAGTTGTCAGCTTTTTAGCGAGACTCTGGGGGTTTCGGTCGAGTACTGAAGCCCCTTTTTGTTGCCTAGCAGATAGACCGGAGCCCTCCTCTGCCACTGTCACCTCGAGTGGAGCGAGGGTTCTCTTTGTTCTCGGCTGTGGCCATTCCATCACCAACAAGATTCCTTGGTTGACGCATCGGAATGACACCTAAGACAACGAGAAAAGCAATTCCCTTCCCCCTCGCAAAGGGAAGATTAGGATGGGGTCCCCCTTGTTCAAAGAAAATGCCCTCCTGTTCCTAAGGTGTATTAAATCAAATGCCCCGTGTTTCCGGGAAAGGACGAGGTTTTTGGGTTTCCAGTCGGATAGCGGCCAATTCTCCTGAACTCATTGGGCTACTTACAATCTTCCTCGCTTGAGATATGCTGTTAGTATCCGGTATGCGGAGGGAGACGCCCTTGACGGACATCAGATTTGGCACGGACGGTTGGCGGGCCCTGATTGCTGAGGATTTCACTTTTGAGAACGTCGCCCGTTGCGCCCAGGGACTCTGCGACCACCTGAAAGAGGTTGGCACGGCAGATAAGGGACTCGTTGTGGGGTACGATACCAGGTTCCTGTCGCCTGAATTCGCTGAAACAGTGGCCGCAGTGTGCGCCTCGCAAGGCATAGAAGTCTTTTTGGCCGACAAGCCCGCTCCCACGCCTGTGCTCAGCTACAACGTGCTGCACCGTCAGACCGGTGGCGCCGCCATCATCACGGCCAGCCACAACCCCAGCCAGTGGAACGGGTTCAAGTTCAAACCCGAGTACGCCGGGAGCGCAACCCAAGAGATAACCGACCGGCTGGAGCAGTCGATCGCCCAGATTACCACTGCTTCGGCCCATAGCGTCGCTGAGGGCCGGAATAACGGCCTGGTGGTCGACTTGGAGCCATCGCAACCATACTTGGAGCGTATCGCCGCTCTGGTGGACCTGGACGCCATCAAGGGCGCGGGGCTGGATGTGCTCGTGGATTCCATGTACGGGGCCGGCGGCGGATACCTTCCTAGGCTCCTGTCCGGCGGCAAGACCACCGTCAGAGAGATTCACGGCACCCGTAACCCGGCTTTTCCCGGCATGGAGCAGCCAGAACCCATCGCTCACAATCTGACCAAGGCTACGTCTCTGATCGCCAAAAAAGGCGCTTCGATAGGAATCGCCCTGGACGGAGACGCCGACCGGGTGGGCATCATCGACGAGCAGGGACGGTTCGTGACCACCCTCGATACTTTCTCCATACTCGCCCAATACCTGTTGGAGCAAAAGCAGGAGCGGGGAGCGTTGGTAAAGGGTGTGACTTCGTCCATCGCCTTGAACAAGCTGGGCGAGGCCTATGGGGTAGACGTTCACGAGATGCGGGTAGGGTTCAAGAATATTGGGCCCAAGATGACAGAGGTTGACGCGCTGATGGGCGGAGAGGAGAGCGGCGGGTTCGCCTTCCGGGGTCACATTCCCGAGCGTGATGGCATCCTCAGCGGGTTGTATTTCCTGGAATACATGGCCACCACCGGAGACAGCCCCACCCAGCTGCTGCAGCGGCTGACCCACAAGGTCGGCCCACATTCCTTCCACCGTAGAGATATCCCCTTTGAGGCCACCGACCGGGACCGCATCCTGCAAATGGTTAACGCCCCAGGATTAATCGAGATTGCCGGAGTGCCGGTCCTAGACACAGACACCATCGACGGAAGAAGGTTCCACATCGAAGACGGCTGGTTGGCCGTCCGGTTCTCCGGCACCGAGCCCCTGCTCCGCATCTACGCCGAGGCCGCCGCCCCAGAGATGGTGGGCAAGCTACTTGATGGGGCCATGGCGTATCTGAAGGTGTAAGAGATAGGCTTAGACGAGCCATCTATTCCGTCACCCCGAGTTCACCGAGGGGTCTCTTTACTTTCCACCAGTGTTGGTCAATTGGCAACGAGATTCCTCGGCTGACGCCTCGGAGTGACAGGTGTATGAGATAGTTAGGAGAGCGATATCCCGTCTCCCTCGCAAGGGGGAGGTTTAGGTCCGACGAAGTCGAGACTCTCAACGAGGTCGGAGATGGGGGCCTTCCACATTCAAAGGCAATGCTCCCCGGTTCCTAAGCCCCATTAAATAAAAGGCCCCGTCTTTCGTAGGAAGGACGGGGCCTTTTATTTAATGGCTGTTGTTGACGGTCTCTACCGCTTGGTGTACTGCGGCGCTCTGCGGGCACGTTTGAGACCGTATTTCTTGCTTTCTTTGATGCGGGCGTCCCTGGTGATTAGGCCTGCCCTGCGTAGTCCCGGCTTTAGGTCGGGGTCGAAGACTACCAAGGCTCTGGCGATGCCGTGGCGGATGGCGTCAGCCTGAGAGCTGACTCCACCTCCAGCAATTTTTACCACAACGCGAAATTTGTTCACGGTATCGCTGATGCGAAACGCTTCGTTAATGGTCTTCTGCCACGGGGCCCAGTTGAAGTACTCGTCCACGGGTTTTCCGTTGACGAGGATCGGACCGTTATCGTCCAAGTACAAACGCACTCTGGCGATGGAGGTCTTACGCTTACCGGTGCCGTAGTAATAGGTCTGGTTGGTTTCAGCTTGTACCAAGGTAAGTCTATCCTCCGTCCTCTATAGCCTGCGGGGTTGGCGCCTGTGTCCTTGGGTGACCGGTCACCTGGGCTTCATGGGGATGGTCCGGGCCGCTGTATACCTTGAGGCGGCGCAGCATTTGTCGGCCCTGGTGGTTTTTGGGCAGCATGCCCTTTACCGCCAGCTCCAGCACCCGGTCTGGACGTGATTCCATCATCTCCCGAAGCCGGAAGGTCTTGAGGTTTCCAACGTAACCGCTGTGGCGGTAGTACATCTTCTGATCAAGTTTCTTACCAGTGACTCGCAGATCTGACGCGTTGGTCACGACCACGAAGTCGCCCGTTGGAGTGTGGGGCGCGTAAGTGGGCTTGTCTTTGCCCTGAAGGGCGATGGCGATGTTCCGCGCCAGGCGGCCCAGGGTCTGGCCTTGGGCGTCCATGACCCGCCACCTTTCGGGGTTCTCGCCGGGTTTAGCGAAGTATGTGCTGGTTCGTTTCATGCTGTGTTATTCCGATCCTGTGTTCTCAGATCCAAATTTGGTAGAACCTTGATATTAACTTGATTCGAATTCTGTGGAACTTGAGTATTTTACACTAATTAGGCATAGCCCGTGGGCAGGGAGCAGCGGAGTGCCGCCTACGTCGCCCGCCAGAGCCTCAGTCACCTTGTTTACCGAGTATTTACCCCTTCCTATCTCCGTTAGTATCCCGTTTGCCTTTCTTATCTGCTGTTTCAAGAAGCCGGAGGCTTCGCATTCTATGACTATCGATTCTTCAGATCTGGCCACTTCCCACCGAAACACTTCCCTTACCGCGCTGCGGCCTTGAGGGTGGCCCACGGCCAGGGCCCGGAAGTCGTGGGTGCCCACCAGAAGCTGGGCTGCCTCCGCCATCTTCTCTGCATCAAGGCTCTCCTTGATCCAAAGATGGGTGAGGCGCCGCAGGGGTGATGGGGCCGGCCGGTTCACTATGCTGTATTGGTAGGTCCTGCTCAGGGCGCATCTTCGGGAGTTGAACCCGTCGTTTACCCGGTAGGCACCAATGACGTTGATGTCTTTGGGAAGATAGTAATTGAGCGCAGGGGCAAATCGTTCAAGGGGGTGCTGGGTCGCGGTGAGGAAATCCACCATCTGACCCTTGGCGTGGGTTCCGGAATCGGTGCGGCTGGCGCCCCTGATCCGGGTCGGTTGGCCCGTGAACCGTGCCAGGGCCTTCTCGAGCTCGCCTTGGATCGTAGGATCATTGGCTTGAAGTTGAAATCCGGCGTATTCGGTCCCTTGGTATTCAACCAGAAGGGCGGCCCGCCAAAGCTGCCCGCCCGTTTCGTTATCTGACTCGCCGTCTGGGTTTTGGACTCTGCCTTTTTCTATCTAAGTTATACCTCATTATTACCTATTGTATTAGACCCGGTATATCTAGTCTATACCTCTAGTTACCTGCTGTGTTAGACCAACTCTATGATCGCCATCTCCGCTGCGTCTCCGTTGCGAGGTCCCAATTTCAAGATCCTGGTGTAACCACCGGCGCGCTCAGCGTACCGAACGGACACATCATCAAATACCTTCTTAACCACTCCGGTGTTAGGCACCTGGGCCATCGCCAACCGGCGGTGGTGCAGGCGGATGATCGCGTCGTTGGCGAAGTTGCCTTTCTTTCCGTGTGTGATCAATTTCTCGGCCAACATCCGGGTTTCTTTGGCCTTGGCCAGGGTGGTGGTGATACGTTCGTGGATGATCAATTCCGCGACCAGACCGCGCAACAATGCGACGCGTTGGTCTCTGTACCGGCTGAGTTTTCTGCCAGCTACTCTGTGGGAAGCCATGGTTAGTCCTCGTCTGGGTCGTCGTCATCCCAGTCATCGCCACCGTCATCGTCCGCGTCTTCGATGGACATGCCAGGCGCGTCGGCAGGCGCGTCGGAATCATCTTGTTCGTCGCCCATGAGCTCGCCCAGGTCCTCGGGCGATATATCGGGGACGGACCCACCGGCACCATGCGACAGATCGGTGACTCCGTGTTCGGCCACCTTCTCTTTCAATTCGACTAGGGATTTCTCGCCGAAATTGCGTATCTTTAGCAGCTCGTCATCGGACATCTCCAGTATTTCGCCAACCTTGGAGATGTGAGACCGTTTCAGGCAGTTCAGTGTACGGGGTGAGAGTTCCAGCTTCTCGATGGGCATCTGGTAGATCTCCGGGGAGACCACCAGGGGCACTCGCTCCGAGCCTTCTTCAACCACCCGGTTTAGGTTGCTGAACAGGAAGAAGTGGTTCACCAGGTTTTCCGCGGCCTGTTGAATAGCTTCAACAGCCTTGATGGTGCCGTCGGTCCAGACTTCCATTACCAGGCGTTCGTAGTCGGTAACCTGCCCGACCCTAGTGCGCTCAACGTTGTAGTTGACCTTTCGCACCGGGTTGAACACCGCGTCCACAGGCAGAACGCCCACGGGCGGGTTGGTGGTGCCATCTGTTTGGACTGCGGGTTGGTAACCCACACCCTGCTCGATATTGAACTCAATGGACAGACGGGAGTCATCGGAGTCCAGGGTCGCCAGGTGAAGCTCAGGGTTGACAATCTCGAAGTCGCTAGACGTCGAGATGTCCCCTGCGCAGACCCGACCTTCGCCGGTCACATCCAGGCGCATCTTTCCGGCGCGGTCCGATTGGGATCGAATCCGGATGCGCTTGACGTTCAGGAGAAGTTCCATGACTTCTTCCTTTACGCCAGGCACGGCCGCGTATTCGTGGACGACATCGTCGATCTTCACCCACGTGATAGCGCTACCGTTGGTGGAACTAAGCAAGATCCTCCGAAGAGGGTTGCCGATGGTCAGGCCGAACCCGCGGGGCAGCGGCTCTACAGCCACCTTACCGTAGGTGTCTTCCGCTTCCATCACCCGAATCTCGGGTTTAAGCGTTTCTGTACCAGCCTCCGGCGTACCCGGAGTGGGGATCAGGGTGTCCAGCATGGACAAACTACCTCGAGTAAAACTCTACTATTAGCCTTGAATCTACTATCGCCTGCAGGTCTTCATCGGCAGGCAACGATACGACCGTGCCGACCATATCGCCCGAATCCAGGGCCAACCAGGCAGGCACGGGGCGCTTGGGCACGCCGTCGATGCGCCCAGCGTAAAAATCGGTGGTCTTTAGCGCCGGCTTCCAGGAGACCACGTCTCCGGGTTTGACCTGGAAAGAGGGCACGTCAGTCTTGTTTCCGTTGACCCGGAAGTGGCCGTGCATGACGCTCTGGCGGCCTTGTTTCCTAGAGTCGGAGAATCCCAGTTGGAACACTACGTTGTCCAGTCGGCGCTCAAGAGAGCGGAGCAGGTTCATGCCGGTGACACCCTGGGTATTGAAAGCCTCGGTCATATAACGGCGGAACTGGCCTTCCATGACGCCGTAGATGTACTTGGCCTTTTGCTTTTCACGCAGGTGAACGCCATAGTCCGTGGGCCGTCTGCGGCGGCGGGACACGTCACCGGGCGGGTTGCGGCGTTTCTCAAAGGCACATCGGGGCGTGAAACACTTATCGCCCTTCAGGAATAACTTTTCACCGGACCGCCGGCAAAGGCGGCAGGATGGTCCTGTATATCTTCCCATGGGTTTGGAGTTACACTCTCCTTCGTTTTGGCGGGCGACACCCGTTGTGAGGGATGGGAGTTACATCCCGGATACTGGTTACAAACAGCCCGGCGCCCTGTAGAGACCGGATGGCGGCCTCGCGTCCTGCGCCTGGGCCTTTGATAAGCACGTCTATCTGCCGTAGGCCGGAGTCCATACCCTTGCGGGCGGCCTGTTCCGCGGCGCGTTGGGCGGCGAAGGCAGTTCCTTTACGGGAGCCTTTGAACCCCACGGTCCCGGCGCTGGCCGTGGCAATCACGTTACCCAGAGGGTCCGTGAGGCTCACCAGCGTATTGTTGAACGTGGAGTAAATGTACGCCCGTCCCTGGGGAACAGAGCGGCGCTCGCGGCGCCTAGTCCTGGGTCTAGCCATAAGTTATTCTCACTCAGCCTTAAATGCCTACTACTTGCCGCCGCTGCGCCTGCCACGACCGGCTACGGTCCGCCGGGGGCCTTTGCGAGTGCGGGCATTGGTCTTGGTACGCTGGCCGGCGACGGGCAGGTTCCTGCGGTGGCGGTTGCCACGGTAGGAACCGATCTCTATCAGCCGGCGAATGTTCTGTTGTACTTCCCGGCGCAGGTCGCCCTCCGAGACGTAATCGCGGTCGACAAGTTCCCGGATGCGGTCGATCTGTTCTTCGGACAATTCGTTCATCCGCGGGGGAATAACCGGGTCTAGCTCGGCCTTAAGCAAAATCTCTTCGGCGATCTTGGGACCGATGCCATAGATACTTCTGAGGGCAACGTGAGCCCTCTTCCGGTCAGGAACGTCTACTCCAGCGATACGGACCACTCCGGGCCTCCTTTAAAAGCCGCCGTTTAAATGAATATTGCTTTGATTAGCCTTGCCGTTGGGCGTGACGGGCGTTGGAACAGATAATCCTGACCACGCCTTTGCGCTTGATCACACGGCAGTTATTGCACCTGGGTTTAACCGATGCTGATACTTTCATGATGGACAGCCTTCATATACTTGAACCGGGTTGATTAAGGCGGGTTACTTGAATCGATAGGTGATGCGGCCCCGGGCCAGGTCGTATGGAGAAAGCTCCACCAACACCCGGTCGCCAGGCAACACGCGGATGAAGTGCATCCTGATTTTGCCGGACACATGGGCCAACACCTCGTGGTCATTGGGCAGTTCCACGCGGAACATCCCGTTGGGCAGGGCTTCTTTAACGCTGGCCTCGACCTCTATCGCTTGTTTCTTCGCCATAAATCCCCTTCACGTGCGAATTTCCGCACACCCCGGTTTCTACTCCGGAATCAAGCGGAGGGCCATTCTTGGCCCCTAGTTACCCATGGACGGTAAGAATCTCCGGTCCGTCCTCGGTTATGGCTATGGAATGCTCGAAGTGGGCCGAGAGCTTACCATCGGCGGTGATCACGGTCCACTCGTCGTCCAATATCTTCGTGTGCCAGTCGCCCAAGTTGAACATGGGCTCGATGGCGATGCACATCCCAACGTGGAGCAACGGGCCCAGGCCCGCTTGCCCGTAGTTGGGCACCTGGGGATCCTCATGCAGGAACCGGCCAACACCGTGTCCCACGAACTCCCTAACAACGCCATACCCCCGGCTTTCGCCGTAGGCCTGCACCGCCGCGCCTATATCTCCGACCCGCCCACCGGGCTGGGCCGCGTTGATACCTTCTTCAAGACTAATGCGTGTGTGCTCCATCAAGGCTATGGCTTCGGGGGTAACCTCGCCCACAGGCAGGGAAACCGCCGCGTCGCCGATGAAGCCTTCGATGGTCGCGCCCACATCGACCTTGACGATATCGCCCTCCAGGAGCACCCGTTTGCCGGGAATTCCGTGGACGATTTCCTCGTTGACCGACGTACAGATACTGGCCGGGAATCCCTGATAACCCAAGAAAGTGGGTTTGGCTCCCTGCCGAGTAATCTCTTTGTACGCTATCTTGTCCAAGTCCAGGGTGGTCATGTTTGGGGCCACCGCAGCCTTCAACAAGTCTATAACCGCGCCGACTATCGCTCCTGCATGACGCATAGAGTCCAACTCTTGGGGCGACTTTATTGTGATCCCCCCAGAGTAGGTGGACGGCGAGTTAGAAGCGGTCTTTGTTTTTTGGCCGCGATTCACTGGTATATTCTACTCCGGATTAGCTGTCTTGGGAACCCAGTTAGAACCCCTCAAAATCAGATCCCAAAGAGCGTTGCCGATTTCCGGCCTTGGCTCAACCGTTTTAAGCGCCGAGTGCCGCCAATACCTGTTTGTTGACCTCGTCGACGGTGTTGTCGCCGGAGACGTCAACTAATACTCCTCGCGAGCGGTAAAAGCCCAGCAGAGGCGAGGTCTCTTCGTTATAGACCGCTAGTCTCTTTTTGATCGCCACCGGTGCGTCATCGTCGCGCTGGTATAGTTCCCCGCCGCACTGATCGCAATTCTTGACCTCTTCGCCCTCCCTTATGGAGTGAGGCGCTTGACAGGCACGGCAGACGTACCGGCCACCGAGGCGGCGCAAAAGCTCCGGCTCTGAGACGTCGATATGGACCACCTTGTCCAGGTTCCGGGACTCGGCAGACAGTTTCTTTTCTAATACTTGGGCCTGATTGGGATTTCTGGGGAACCCGTCCAGAATAAATCCGTCGTCGTCCCGGATAGACATAACTTCGTCCAGGATGATGTCTATGGTCACTTCGTCGGGGACCAGTTCCCCTTTGTTCATGTACTCTTTGGCCCGCAGTCCCAGAGGCGTTCCTTGGCCAAGGTGGTGCCGAAATAGGTCGCCCGAGGCAATGTGCGTCAGGTCGAAGCGGTCCCGTAGCAATTGCGCCTGAGTACCTTTTCCGGCGCCCGGAGGGCCGAATAAAACCAATCGCAGTCCCTGGGCCATGCTATCTCAGGAACCCTTCGTAATTCCGCATCATCAACTGCGCCTCAAGTTGACGCAGAGTATCCAGGCCGACCCCCACCATGATCAAAAGGCTGGTACTGCTTAAGGATATGGCTTGGACGTCGGTGATGAGCGACGCGATATAGGGCATGATGGCGATGGTGCCTAGGAATAGGGCGCCACCCAGGGTTATGCGCACGATCACACGGTTCAGATAGTCCTGGGTCGGCTTTCCGGGCCGGATACCCAAAACGAACCCGCCGTTCTTCTGTAGGTTCTCAGCAAGTTGCTGCTGGTTGAACACAACCAGCGTATAGAAGAAAGTGAACATTACCACCAGGATAAACACCATCACCCAGTAAAGGGGCGAGGTTGGTATCAACAAGTCTGCAAAAAAGTTGGCCACGTCGCCGATCCACGTGGTATTGGTGGCGAAGTAAGTGGCAATAGTGCCGGGCAAAATGACAATGGAAAAGGCAAAGATCAGCGGTATCATGCCCGCCGAATTTATGCGCAGGGGTAGATAGGTGGCACCGCTCTGGCGGTACATCCTCCCGCCTCTGAAGATACTGCGTCCGTACTGCACCGGGATACGCCGGTGGGCCTCGTTGAACATCACGATAGAGGCGATTATCAGCACGCCGATGAGGGCGAAGAAGCCGATCCCGAGCACGTTGTCACGGTCCAAGAAACCCTGGGTCAACAGCCTAGGGAATCCAGCGACGATGCCGGCGAAGATTATCAGCGAGATGCCGTTACCGATGCCCCGCTCCGTAATCATCTCGCCCAACCAGACCAAGAACATGGTGCCGGCGGCAATTGAAAACAGGGCCGCGATGGTGGGCAAGAGCGCGTCTCCGGAGAATCCCACTTCAGCTATGACGTTGCTCTGCTGCAATAGGACCAGTTGTCCATACCCCTGGGCAAATGCGATGGGGATGGTTATATAATGCGTCAACCGGTTGATCTTGGCCCGGCCTGCCTCACCTTCGCGGGACATGTCCTGGAGCATGGGTATGACCGGAGTCAGCAACTGGATGATGATGGACGAAGTGATATAGGGGAACACGCCCAGTGCGACGATGCTCATACGGCTGAGCGCTCCGCCGCTGAACAGGTCCAAGAAGCCGAGGAGTTCGTTGTTCCTAAAGAGGTTGTCTAGTTGTACCTGGTCAATGCCCGGAAGGGGGATGTGGGCAATGAACCGGTAGAGTGCGAGGATGGCCAGCGTAAAGAGAATCTTGGCCCGCAGGTCAGGTAGGCTGAAGGCGTCAATCGCCGCCTGAATCAGCTTAGGAAATTTACCAGCCTGAACCTCGGCGTTCATCATTACGCCGCAATCTCCTCCGCCGTACCTTGTGCCGCCTCGATCTTGGCTTTAGCAGACTGGGTGAATTTGGCCGCCACCACAGTCAAAGCCTTACTGATCTCGCCGTCGCCGACGATCTTAACCGGTAGATTGAGGTTCCGCAGGTAGCCGCGCTCCAGAAGAAGTTCCGGAGTGATGTGCTCTCCCGCTTCAAAAGTCTCAAGAGTTTCGATCTTGATCAGCGAGTAATAGGTCTTGAAGGGGTTGTGGAAGCCCCGTTTCATGGGCAAACCTTTGATTAAGGGCAACTGACCACCTTCAAACCAAGGGGGGACTCCGCCACCAGAGCGGGACTTCTGTCCCTTATTGCCCCGGCCTGCAGTGCTTCCCTGGCCTGCCGCGTCGCCGCGTCCGACCCGTTTTCTATTTTTCCGTGCGCCTTTGCTAGGTGCTATCTGGTGTTCCATCATGGGCGTGCCTCTTTGTTCTACTACGCCGACTAGTATAATTTTAGATGCCTCGAGACCGTTGGTAAACGGTTTCGAGGTTGCTGTAATGCCGGTTTGCCCGGTTTGCCAGGTAGGGCCGCCTGCTGTAGGCGGTTTAGGTTATCTCCACCTTTACGAGGTGGCTGACCTTATTCACCATGCCGCGGATGGTCGGTGAGTCCTGATGGACCACGGTGTGGTTCAACCGGTGCAGTCCTAGAGACTTGATGATCCGCGCCTGGTTGCCCGGTTTTCCGATGGTGCTTTTGGTCCAGGTGATCTTTAATTCCGCCATGATAATTCGACCGTATACCCGATTAGGGAGTTCGGCCTTTATTCTCCCTCAAGGGTTTCGCCGGGTCTTTGGCTCATCAGTGATTCAACAGCGCCAGTATCGACCTGAACTTCGTCTGGCGTTTGGGCTGGGACCCCATCTGGATTGGCGCCAACAGGCACGGTTTCAATCTTGTTTTCTTCATTTGGCATTGGCCGGCCCAGTCTGCGGGCCAGCTCGATGTCAGGGTCTTTCAATTGCCTAAGGGCTTCCATGGTCGCGTAGACGATGTTGATCGGGTTCCTGGATCCCATGGATTTCCCGACAACGTCTTTCACGCCGCCCAGTTCCAATATGGCGCGCATGGCGCCGGCGGCGATGACTCCGGTGCCTTCTTGGGCTGGCTTGATCATCACAATGGTGGCGCCTTTCTTGACTGTGATCTGCTGGGGAATGGTGGTCCCCTTAATAGGAATCTTGACCGTTTCGCGCCGGGCAACAGCGTTGCCTTTCCTGACCGCGTCTGGGATGACCAGTGCTTTGCCTAGGCCAACGCCGACCTCGCCCTGACCGTCTCCCACTACAACCAAAGCGTTAAAACGGAGACGACGGCCTCCCTTAACAACCTTGGCGATTCGGCGGGTGAAGACCACCCTTTCGGTGAATCCACCGGTGTCTTCTTCCCGGCCTCGGCCGCGGTCTCTATCGTTGAAGAACCTGTTAGGGGCTTGGGCCATATTCGGACTAGACCTCCCTGTCTCTGTGGTAAGCAGAATCTGCGATTCGAATCACTATCAGAAGTTTAAGCCGGCTTCGCGAGTTGCTTCCGCCAGCGCTTTGACCCGGCCATGAAATTTACAGCCGCCCCGGTCGAACACGACCTGAGTGATGCCCTCGGCGATCGCTCTCTGCGCCACCAATTTGCCCACCGCAGTGGACGCGTCCATCTTGGGGACGATGGGCCCACCGGCCTCTTTGACGGCATCGGCGCTGGAAGCGGACGCAAGGGTGCGCCCGGTGGTGTCGTCGATCACCTGGGCGTAGATATGGCGTAGGCTGCGGAACACAGCCAGCCTGGGGCGTTCCGGCGTTCCGGAAATCTTGTTCCGTAGCCGGATGTGCCGTATTTTTCTCAGTCGTTTTGCGTTCTTATCTTTAGGCATGTTTGTTTCTACTTGGCTCGGGGTGCTCCAACAGGATATTAAGCCTTCCTAGCCGCCGCTTTTCCTGGTTTAAAGTGAAGTATTTCGTCGGAGTACTTGATTCCTTTTTCTTTGTAGGCGTTCGGGGGCCGGACCCTTCTGACCCGGGCCGCCAATTGCCCGACTTTCTGTTTGTCAATACCGCGGATGTGGACCCGGTTGTTTCCTTCCACTTCCATGGTTACGCCGTCATCCGGCTGGATCTCAACAGCGTGGCTGTGGCCTACGTTCAACGTGATCCCTTTGCCCGCTTCCGCAACCCGGTAGCCGACGCCCATCAGATCCAAGGTCTTGGAGAACCCTTCGGACACTCCAGTCACAGCATTGAAGATGAGGCTCCTGGTCAGGCCGTGCAGCGAATGGTGGAACTTGCCGGCCGACTGCCGTTCCACTATGACTGTCCCGTCTTCCACCTTGACTACTACTTCCGGGTGGTATTTCTGCTCAAGTGTCCCCATGGGACCGGTGACTTTGACTCCCCCGTACTGGATTTCCACTTGGACGCCATTAGGCAGGGGTATGGGTTTCCGGCCAATGCGGGAGAGAGTTTTTTCTTGTTTTTGCTCGTTCACAGCCAAATCACCAGACAAAACAGAGTAGTTCTCCGCCGACGCCTTCACGCCAGGCTTTGCGCCCGGCCATAACGCCCTTGGAGGTGGATACTATGGCTACGCCGATGCCTCCGTAGACCCTGGGAATCTCTCCCTTGCCTACGTAGACTCTCAGTCCGGGTTTGCTGACGCGCTTCAGGCCGGCGATGGCCGATTGTCTGCCTTCCCGGTAGGTAAGGTGTATCCGGATGGTGGGATGAGCTTGGCCCCGGGGCATATCAAAGTCCCGGATGAAGCCCTCCTCTTTGAGGATCTTGGTCACGGCCAACTTCATTTTAGAGTGGGGCATGCTGACAGAATCGTGACGCACTTGGATGGCGTTACGAATCCTGGTCAACATGTCTGCAATTGGGTCGGTTACCGGCATTTTAGGTTTATCTCCCCTCTCCGCCTGAAGTTAACAGCTTGTGTGTTCTCTGCATAAATATCGTCTAAAGAATTCACGGTGGCGCAGACTATAAGCTGGCCTTGCGCACGCCGGGCAATTCGCCGTTCAGGGCCATTTCCCGGAAGCAGATGCGGCAGAGTCCGGTGTGCCTGATGTAGGCGCGCGGACGGAAGCAGCGGTTGCACCGGTTATATTCCCGGCCGGGGAATTTGGATTTTTTAAGCCATCTCTGGACTGTTGATGTCTTCGCCAAGGTCGTCTCCCTTAGGTCCCAACCGTGTCTTTGATAAAGGGCATGCCATAGAGTTCCAGGAGGCGTATGGCCTCGGTATCATTTTTGGCCGTGGTTGCGATGGTTACCTGCAGTCCACGAATCTTGTCTATCTGGTTGTAATCGATCTCCGGGAAGATGATCTGCTCGCGGATACCGATGGTGTAATTGCCGCGCCCGTCCAATCCACGCCTGGGTAGGCCGCGGAAGTCACGGATACGGGGCAGAGCGGTGTTAACCAAACGGTCTAGGAAGTGGTACATCCTGGCGCCGCGAAGGGTAACCGCGGTGCCGATGGCGTTTCCTTCCCTAACCTTGAAGTTGGCGATGGATTTCCTGGCCCGTGTGATGACCGGCTTCTGGCCGCTGATGATGGTCAGGTCTTGGGTGGCGGCATCCATGGACCGGCCGTTGGTTAGCGCCTCGCCCACACCAATATTCAGCACGATCTTCTGCAGTCGCGGGACTTCCATCATGTTCCCGTAATTGAATTCTGCCATCATCGCGGGAATGATATCTTTCTTGAACTGGTCGTAAAGACGGGGCGGCGGTGGGGGTTCCGTGGGAGGTTCCAATGGGGCCTCTCCCCTTTCCCCCCGCGCAGGACCGCGCTGACGACGCTCACGCCGGGGGGCATCCCGCTGCTCTTCCCCCTCAGCGCCTTTTTCACCATTCTCTTCGTCGGCAGAGTTCCCTTCGTCATCAGAAGATTCGACGGACGCAGTTGCGTCAACGACAGTCTCTTCAGACTCCTCAGGCTCTTCTACTCCTTCAGGTTGTTGTCTCTCGTCATCGAGCATCGTCGATTACTTCCTGGCATTTGGTGCAAGCACGAACTCTGGAGCCGGTGTCCAAGAAGTTGATCTTAGGCTTGGTCGGTTCGTTGCACTTATTACAAATCAAAACCACATTTGAAATGTGGATGGAGGCCTCTTTCTGGATCCGTCCAGATTGGCTCACGCCAGGGCGGGCTTTCATGTGCTTGGTAACCAAGTTTACACCCTCGACGATCAACCGGTCCTGACCGGAGACCTGCCGTTCCACCCGGCCGGTCTTGCCCTTCTCTTTGCCGGCGATCACCAGCACGTTATCTCCTGTGCGAATACGCATCAGACAACCTCTGGGGCCAGGGATACGATTCTCATGAAACCCTGGTCTCGCAGCTCGCGGGCCACCGGGCCGAATATGCGAGTGCCGCGGGGCATCTGGTCTTCTCCGATCAACACAGCGGCGTTGTCGTCGAACTTGATGTAGGTTCCATCGGGGCGGCGCCGTCCCTGGGCTTGGCGAATCACCACAGCCCGCACGATCTCACCCTTACGAACGGGGGAGTTGGGCGCAGCTTCTCTCACATTGCAGACGATCACGTCGCCAACGTGGGCGTATTTTCGTTTGCTGCTGCCGGGGATGTTGATGAGGCGTATGACTTTCGCCCCACTATTGTCAGCAACCCTCAGCCGGGTGTAGGTCTGGATCATTCCTCTTCTTCCTGTTCGTCCGGCTCTTCAGTTTCCGGCGCTTCTTTTGCAGGCTCTTCTTCGGGCCCGGCTTCTTCTTCTACTTCTTCGGGTTCGCCTTCGGCTTCACGCTCTTCTTTATCAGGCTCTTCTTCAACAGCCTCTTCGTCAGCCTCAAGCTCTTCTTCAACAGCCTCTTCGTCAGCCTCAAACTCTTCTTCAACAGCTTCTTCGGCTTCGGGTTCTTCGACGACAGCTTCTTCTAAAACGTCTTGAGGCTCGGCTTCAGCTGCCGCGGCCCTGGTTTCAGCGGCCAAAATGCGAGGCTGGGTGATCTCCTGACCTACGTCGGTTTCCAGATCGATGGGACGGACGTCGGCAACCTCCTTGCGTTCAAGGATGGCTATCAGACGCCAGTGTTTATTCTTGGAGATGCGCCTGGTCTCTTCGATACGCACGGTGTCGCCCAAGCGGCATTGGTTCTCTTCGTCATGGACGTAGAACCGCGCTACCCGGCGCATCTGCTTCCGGTAGAGCCGATGGCGCTGTTTCCACACCATCTCGACGATGGCGGTTTTGTCTTGATTGGTCCGCACGACGGCTCCGACGCGGGCCTTGCGCATGAATCTTGCCACTAACCAGCCTCCTGAATCCGCCGTTCTCTGATCACTGTCCGGAGCCTGGCGATGGTCTTTTTCACAGAACCGGGCTCGTTGGTGTTGGTCAACTGGTTGGTAGCCGCACCGAACCGAAGGTTCATCAGCTCCCGGCCAGCTTTGACCAGCTCCTCATACAACTGATCGTTGCTTAATTCTCTTATTTCGTGGACTCGCATATCAAACCAAGCCGTTGGACACGGCGGCGGCCAACCTGTCTCTTAGCACTGTCTTAGTGGGAACGGGCAGTTTCCTGGAGGCCAGACGCAGGGCCTGTACCGCCTCTTCGTGGGGCACACCGGCCACCTCAAAGAGTATCTTGCCCGGTTTTACCACGGCCACCCAATAGTCTGTGGCCGCCTTTCCACCACCCATGCGAGTCTCGGCGGGTTTCTTGCTGACCGGTTTGTCGGGGAAGACCCGGACCCATACCTGCCCGCCACGCTTCAGATGCCGCGTTACGGCGACACGAGCAGCCTCGATCTGGCGGGAGGTGATCCATGCGGCCTCCATCGTCTTGAGGCCGATCTCTCCAAAGGAAACAGAACTCCCCGTGGCGGCGGCTCCCCGCATCTTGCCACGGAATTGCTTCCTAAACTTTGTTCGCTTGGGTTGCAGCATGGATAGCTCCTAGTCCGGTCTCTATTCGGGGTTTTCCAGGTCGACGGCCTCGAGCGCTTCCTCGATGTCTTCGGCCTGAACTGTAACTTCGATATTATCCATTTCCTCTTCAGCTTCTTCCGGCTGTGGGGGAAGGATCTCGCCGTGATAGACCCAGGTCTTGACGCCAACCTGTCCCATGATGGTGTGCGCCTCGGCCAGGGAGTAATCGATGTCGGCCCGGAGGGTATGAAGGGGCACCTGGCCCATCATCAACTTCTCCACGCGGGCGATCTCAGAGCCGGTGATTCGGCCCTTGATGATTATCTTGATTCCTTGGGCTCCAGCCTGCATGCACCTCTGGGCGGCCTGACGCATGGCCCGGCGATAGGCAACCCGGCGTTCCAACTGATCGGCTACGTTCCGTGACACCAGATAGGCGTTGGTCTCGGGTTGTTCGATCTCGATGATATTTAGCTGTATCCGGCTATCGATGATGGCCTCGAGTTTCGCGCGCAGGTTCTTCACCCGCTCGCCGTCGCGGCCGATCAGGATACCCGGGCGAGCCGAGTGGATGTTGATAACGCTGTCCTGAGCGCCCCGGTCGATCTCGACCTTGGCGATACCGGCATCGGAGAACGTTTTGTACTCGTCTTTGATGCTTTCCCGCAGGCGTAAATCCTGTGTCACCAAGGCTCGGTAGGAGCTGCTGTTGGGCGCATACCAATGCGCCTTCCAGTCCTTGACGATGCCTAGACGGAACCCGTAAGGGTGGGTCTTATGCCCCATGCCTAGCTCCTATCTTCTTCGTCCACAACCACCATTATGTGGCTGGAGCGCTTGACTATTCGGCCTATGCGACCCCTGGCCCTAGGCCGGAACCGTTTCAGCGATTTGGCGTTGTCTGCTGAGATGTGGATGATCCGGAGATTGTCCCGATTCATCAACATGTTGTTCTCGGCGTTGGACGCGGCCGAGGCCACCACTTTATAAATAGGCTTGGCCCACGGCGAAGGCAGCAGGCTCAGACTGTTCAAGGCGTCTTCCACCCGTTGGCCTCTGATCAGGTCCATGATGGGTTTGAGTCTCTTTTGGGAGGTGCCCACTGATTTAGCTAATGCTCTGACCGGCGGCAAATTTCTACCTCACCCGGCTGGTCCGTTCGGACCTTGATATATGTCCACGGTAGGTCCTGGTGGGCGAAAATTCACCCAGCCGGTGGCCAACCATGTTTTCTGTGATGAACACCGGCACGTGCCGGCGTCCGTCATGCACGCCGATGGTCAGACCAACCATCTCTGGCATGATCATAGAGGCTCTGGCCCACGTCCGGATCACCGTATTTGCCCCGGAGCGTTGGACCTGTTCCACGTGTTTCATCAGTTTGGGATGTACGTACGGTCCCTTTTTTATCGATCGGGACATCCTAGCGTCTCCTGGTCCTGCGCATTATAAATCTACTTGAAGCCTTTTTTTTGCGCCTTGTTTTGTAACCCAATGTCGGCTTGCCCCAGGGTGTTTTGGGCCCCGGCATGCCGATGGGAGAACGACCTTCGCCACCACCGTGGGGGTGATCCACCGGGTTTTTGGCCACACCACGAACGTGGGGGCGGCGACCGCGATGACGGGAGGCTCCCGCCTTACCTAGGCTCTCATTCTTATGGTCGGGGTTGGACAGTTGCCCAACGGTGGCCCGGCAACGGAGCAATATCCGGCGCATCTCGCCCGAGGGCAGACGCATCAAGACATATTCACCTTCCCGGGACAATACCTGGGCCCCAGTGCCGGCCCCACGGACGATCTGGCCGCCCCGCCCCGGAGTTAACTCAAGGTTATGGACGACTGTCCCCGTGGGGATATTGGTCAGCGGCAAACAGTTGCCCAATCTGATCTCAGCGTCGGGTCCGGACTGGACGAATGAGCCCACCTCCAGACCGTGGGGCGCCAAGATGTAGCTCTTCTCGCCGTCGACATAATATATCAAGGCGATTCGGGTGGTCCGGTTCGGGTCGTACTCGATGGATTTTACCCGGCCCGGAACGCCGTCCTTGATCCGCTTGAAGTCGACCTTGCGGTACATCTTCCGCGATCCACCGCCCCGGCCCCGCGACGTGATGCGGCCCCGGTTGTTGCGTCCGGCGTGGTTCTGTTTGGCCTCAAGCAGGGATTTCTCCGGCTTTCTGGCTGTGATTTCCTCGAAAGAGGCGACCACCGCGTTCCGGGTCCCTGGCGTCATCGGCCTTAGTTTTTTCAATGGCATTGCTGGTTACCTACAACCCTTCTACCAGGTTGATGCGATCGCCCTGTTGCAGGGTGACAACAGCTTTCTTGATGTCGGGCCGTTGTTTGATACGCGGACCGTAGCGCTTTTTCTTTCCGCGTAACTTGGTGATGTTCACATCCAGCACCGTTACACCGAAATTAGTCTCCACGGCCTGTTTCACTTCTACCTTGTTGGCCCCAAGGGCTATCTGAAAGGTGTATTTACCCGACTCTTGTAGCAGGGTGCTTTTCTCCGTGATTGTGGGCTTGACGAGTACTCGGTGAATATCCATTTAAGCCTCTTCTTCCGGAGGCTCTGGCGTCTCAGTTGTTTCCGCAGACTCGTCAGCTGCGTTGGCGGTGGCCCGGCGGCGGCGAGTTCGCGGCTTAGGAACTCCTTCTTCTGCGGCGGCTTCAGCAGTGGCGTTAGGTTTCGCGGCTGTCGTGCGGCGGCGAGACTTGGGCGCTCCTTCCTCATCCGGACTGCCAGCTGCGACGTTGGGTGCGGCAGTCTCGGTGGTTGCTGCAGCAGTGGGGCGTCGGCGTGGCCTGGGTGTAGGTGATCCTACAGCTGCTTCCGTAGTTTCTACAGAAGCAGCTTCCTCAGTTGGCACTTCAGCAGCGGCGTCAGCCACGGGCTCTGCCATCTCTTCAACTACGGGCTTCGCAACGGCCGTTCCAGCAGACAAGGCGGTCCATTTGGTGCCCCTTCTGCCGTGAGGTTCCGATGCCAGGGTCTCTTCCACCCAGCGAGCGGCTTCCACGGTCATGATTACCATGTCTTTGGACAGCAACTCTAGGGCGTTTAGTTGGTGGACCGGAAGGGTCCATATTTTAGTCAAGTTATTAGCGGCCAAAACGACCGAACGGTCGGTGCCTTTGGTAACGACCAACGCGGATCCGCCGATGGCCAGGTTCTCCAGCAATTGGGTCATGGACTTAGTCTTGCCGTCGATGGTGGACGTGGAGTCCAGGCAGATCAATCGGTCCTTGCGCGCTTTTTCGGACAATACACAGCGCAATGCCTGTCTCTTCATGCGCTTGGGCAGTACAGCCCGGTAGCTGCGAGGGTGGGGTCCGAAGGCCACGCCGCCGTGACGCCACTGGGGTGACCTGGTGCTGCCTTGGCGCGCCCGGCCCGTGTGCTTCTGGATCCACGGCTTGCGTCCACCGCCGGACACCTGGGCCCTGGTCTTGGTGTCACTGGTGCCGTGGCGCTTGTTACCCTGGTATATCACCATAGCTTGGTGGACCAGGGTAGGGTTCATAGGGACATCGAAGACGGCGTCGTTTAGTTCGATATTATCTAGGGCGTCACCAGTTTGATTCTTAACTGATATTTGCATCTATATTCTTTACTTGCGCCGAATCTGGATCAGGCTGTTCGTCGCTCCGGGGATACCGCCCTTGATCATTAGCAGGTTTCGTTCGGTGTCTATTTCGACGATCTCCAGTCCCTTGACGGTGATCCGGCGATTGCCCATATGCCCGCCCATCTTCAGCCCTTTGTAGACCTTACCAGGGGTTGTGCCGCCGCCTATGGAGCCGGGAGCCCTGGCGCGATCCGACTGACCGTGGGTCCGTGGTCCGCCGCCGAATCCCCAGCGCTTCATCACGCCGGCGAAGCCGCGGCCCTTGGACGTCCCTATGATGTCGACCTTTTCACCGGCCTCGAAGATGTCGACGCCGATGGTCTGGCCAACCTCGAAATCGCTGGTGTCGTCGGTTGAAACCTCGCGCAGATGGCGGCTGAGGCGACTGTTCTTAAGGTGGCCGGTTTGGGGTTTGTTGCGACGTTTGACGTCGCCGTAGCCCAACTGAACCGCCTCGTAGCCGTCGATCTCCATGGTCTTGACCTGGGTGACGACGCAAGGACCAGCTTCGATTACGGTGACGGGGACTACTCTTCCGTCTTCACGGAAGATTTGAGTCATCCCAATCTTTTTTCCCAGGAATCCCTGGAGCATCTTTGGTAGCCTTTCCTATTGAGTAGCTAGTGTTTGACGAATATTCGTCGAGTGTTTGCTTAGAGCTTTATCGAGATGTCCACGCCCGCCGGCAGGTTCAGCCTGGTCAGCGAGTCGATGGTCTTCGACGTGGGCTCTAAGATGTCGATCAGGCGCTTGTGGGTCCTGATCTCAAAATGTTCGCGAGAGTCTTTGTCCACGTGGGGTCCGCGAATGACGCAGAACCGGCGGATGTGTGTGGGCAGCGGCACCGGCCCGGCAACACGGGCTCCGGTCCGTTCGGCCGTCTCCACGATCTGCCCGGTGGAAAGGTCCAACATCTTGTGGTCGAACGCTTTCAATATAATCCGTACTTTCTGGCGAGTTACCATATGCCTGCTTTTCGGTTTTCCTTATTGTTGATGGTTCGCTTACCGTTATCTCGAGCTTAAGCCGTGACCAGAGTCTTAACTATGTGGTCCGGCACTGGCTCGTAATACTTGAATTCCATGGAATAGGAAGCCCGGCCTTGGCTTAGAGAACGAAGTGCAGTCGTGTACGAGAACGTCTCACCCAAAGGCAATAACGCCCGCACTGACTGGAGGGTTTCTTCACCTTCGATGCTTTGTATCTGTGCCCGCCGCGTTCCCAGGTCCCCGATGACATCACCGAGGTATTCGCCTGGCGTAACGACTTCCAGGTCGGCGATAGGCTCGAGCAGGACCGGGGCGCATTTACTCGCCCCCTCCCTGATCGCCAGCATACCGGCGCTCCGGAAAGCCAACTCAGAAGAGTCTACCTGGTGGAAGCTTCCGTCCACCAATGATACTTTTAAGTCCACCAGAGGATACCCGGCTAGAGGGCCATTGTCTAGAGCGTCCCTCACGCCTTTCTCAACCGCGGGGATAAATTCCCTGGGGATCGCTCCACGGGTGATCTTATTCTCAAATATGATCCCTTCGCCTCGGTCTAAGGGTTCCAGTTCCAATACCACATGGCCGAACTGGCCGTGACCGCCAGTCTGCCGGACGAACCTGCCCTCAACCTCCTTGGCAAGAGTTAGAGTCTCACGGTAGGAAACACGGGGCATGCCGACCTGGGCCACCACGTTGAATTCACGGCGCATCCGATCAACGAGGACCTCCAGGTGTAGTTCGCCCATGCCGGAGATGATGGTCTGGCCGGTCTCGTCATTGACGGCGACCAAGAATGTCGGGTCTTCGTCGGCCAACTTCCGCAGAGCTTCGGTCAGGCGATCTTGGTCTACTTTGGTATTGGGCTCAACGGCAACTGACACAACCGGCTTGGGGAACTTGGGCGGTTCTAGGATAACCCCGTCGTCCTGCAAACAGATGGTGTCGCCGGTGAAGGTGTTCTTCAGGCCGATGGCGGCGCAGATGTTACCTGCCGTCACTTCTTCCAACTCCTCTCTGGAGTTGGCATGCATACGGAGCAGGCGCCCCATGCGCTCCCGTCCGCTCTTGGTTGTATTGATGACTGTGGCCCCGGCCTTAACCGTGCCGGAGTAAACCCGGAGGAACACCAGACGGCCCACGTAGGGGTCCGTGGCCACTTTGAAAGCCAGAGCGGCGAGCGGTTCGTTGGCGTTTGGGTTTCTGATCTCGATCTCATCATTGCGAGGATTGACGCCTTCCACGGCAGGAACGTCCGCCGGAGAGGGAAGGTAGTCCATGATGGAATCCAATAGGTTGTGTACGCCCTTGGCGAACATGGCGCTGCCGCAGACGACCGGAACCACTTTTTGGTCAACCGTGGCCTGTCTCAGAGCGGCTTTCAGTTCTTCAGGGGCAATCTCCTCCCCCTCAAGGTATTTAATGAGGAGAGCATCGTCGGTCTCGGCGATCTTCTCGATCATCTCTTGACGGTATCGGTCAAACTTGCTCTGGTATTCCGACGGCATCTCGATTTCGTCCGGCCGGTCCACGTTTCCTTCATTCACACGGCCCACGGGATAGACGGTGGCCATTCCAGTGATCAGGTCGATCATCCCGGCGAACTGGTCTTCCGCGCCGATCGGGAGTTGAATAGCGACGGGATTGCCGTTCAAACGGCGGCGGATAGACTCGATAGTGCGCTCAAAACTGGCGCCCACACGGTCCATCTTATTAACGAAGCAGATGCGAGGAACTCTATAAGTGTCGGCCTGCCGCCAAACGGTCTCCGACTGGGACTGAACGCCTGCCACGGCGTCGAGCACGACGATTCCGCCGTCCAAGACACGGAGGCTGCGTTCTACTTCAGCAGTGAAATCGACGTGGCCGGGCGTGTCGATGACGTTGATGCGGAAATCGTTCCAATAGGTGGTGGTTGCGGCGGCTGTGATGGTGATACCCCTTTCCTTTTCCTGGGGCATCCAGTCCATCGCAGTATTGCCGTCATCCACTCCTCCGGCGCGGTGGATACGTCCGGTGGCGAAGAGGACTTGTTCGGTTACTGTGGTTTTTCCTGCATCAATATGGGCGATGAACCCGATATTGCGAATCTTCTCTATGGGAAATGTGGCTTCCATCAAGCTGGGCAACGGATACTTATATTAAAGACTGGGCGCTGGGGCCTACAGAGAATCGACTGGGAAGTAAATTACCTACGGTAGGACACAAAGGCCCGGTTGGCTTCCGCCATCCGGTGCAACTCCTCCCTTCTACGGACTGCCGTCCCCTCGCCCCGGGAAGCATCCATTAATTCTTGGGCCAATCCCTGCCGCATAGGCATCCCGTTGCGGGACCTGGCTCCTCTGATGAGCCAGCGCATGGCAAGCGCCTCGCTGCGTACCGGACGGAGTTCCGTCGGTACCTGGATGGTCGACCCGCCGATACGTTTGGGGCGTACTTCGACAGCGGGGGTGGCATTTCGCAATGCCTGTTGAAAGACTTCCAGCGGTTCGCGGCTGGATTCTTCTTGAATGATGTCAAGAGCGCTATAAGTGATGCGTTGGGCAATAGTCTTCTTGCCCTTAATCATCAGCCTATTGATAAACCTGGCCAGTTCCTGGTCGTTGAACCGCGGGTCCGGCGCAATTATTCTTTTTTCAGCACGACGTCTTCTAGACATAGGTATTCACACCTGCGTTTAGGTCCAACCTTCTAGTTAAGAGGACACCCTGCGATCGAAACTTCAGGGGTCCGAGGGGGAAAGTTAGGAAGTGGAAACAGTGTTAACCGGCTAACCGCCATCCCGAGGCTTGGGAGCCCCGTACTTGCTGCGACCTCGCCGGCGATCCGGTACGCCCTCACAGTCGAGTGCGCTGCGGACTACGTGATAACGGACACCCGGCAGGTCTTTAACGCGACCGCCCCTGATCAACACAACCGAGTGCTCCTGGAGGTTATGCCCTTCACCACCGATGTAGGCAGTAACTTCAACTCCGTTAGTCAAGCGGACCCTGGCGATCTTACGAAGCGCCGAGTTCGGCTTCTTCGGCGTCATGGTGCGCACCTGGATGCAAACACCTCGCCGTTGCGGGCAACCAGGCCCCCATTTTGTCCTATTGGTGAGCGAGTTCTGTACCCAATGCATGGCCGGAGCCTTGGTCTTTTTATTGACCGGCTTTCGACCTTTCCGTACTAATTGATTGACTGTTGGCATAGGTAAATCCCCTCGCACCGATAGGCACGGCATATAACTTTATCAATCGAGGCTTGGAATGTCAACAGATTTTACGAGTGATTCGCCTGTATCTTTACCTGTCGATTTTCGGAGCTCATTAAGTCTGCCTTACATGCAATATCATTCCCTAAATTCGGTCTTGGTTCAAACTTCCGTCCGGCGCCCAACTGATATTCTTGACATGTCCATCGGCCAATCATAAAGTAGCCCTAGATTCCAGTTTGCCGATCTGATCCCTCGGCGTCACAAGTGCCGAGGTTTTTTACGCCCATGAATATTTACAGTGCTAGCTTCTTCCCAGCCACGGTCCGCATCCGATGACTTCATTCAACGAAGGCACGGGTAACAAAGGCACCAAGGTCACGATCATAGGCGTGGGTCCGGGAGACAACGCTTTCTTGACCCTTAAAGCGAAACAGGCCATCGAAGAAGCCGACCTGGTTGCCGGGTTCCAGACGGTCTTGAACGTCATCCTCCCCTTCACCAAGAACGCAGAACTCTGCCCCATGGCTTATCGGGACCAAGAAGAGGTCTTGGACTATGCCGTGAACAAGGTCAAAGAAGGGAAGAGCCTGGTGGTCTGCGCCTGGGGAGACCTGAACGTCTCGGCCAAGGAACTTCTGGACCGGGTGCGGCGACGGGTTGACCACGTTGACCTGGTGCCCGGCATCAGTTCCGTCCAGATCGCCATGACCCGCACGGGCATATCCTTGGAGGATGTGGTCTTCATCACGTTACACAAACGCGACGGCGTAGAATCGGCCCTGCAAGAATTGGTCCACTACCTGAAAGACGACCGGCGCAACATTATTCTGTTGCCCAGCCCTTACGAGCTGATGCCAGCCGGCATCGCCGCCGGTGTGATCGATGAGGGAGTACCGGGAGACCGCAAGATGACGGTTTTCCAAAGGCTCACCCATGACGACGAGCAGTCTTGGAGCGGCAGCGTCAGCGAATGCGCCGCCATCACCGCCGACTTCAGCGACCTTAGTATCATGATATTTCACCGGCCAGCCTCCGACTAACTAGGAGATACCGGAAGGGATTTTCCCCAGTTTGATCCTCTTTGTCACCACAGCCGACACCGACCTATTAACCGCCGACCGGGCCCTCGAGGGGCTGCCGGCTGATTTCCCTGAGGTAAAGGCCTTCAACCCTGCCAACCTATTCGGAGAAGGCGAGCAACAACAGATCCTGGACGCCGCTGCGCAAGCCGACGTTGTTGTGCTCCGTTTGCTGGGCGGAAAGCGGGCCATGCCCAAGACCTTTGACCCTCTGGTGCGGCTTTGCCACGAGAAAAGAACACCGCTGATAGCATGTCCCGGCCACCAGGAATGGGACCAAGAACTGGTCACCGCCTGCAACGTCTCGCCCTCGGAAGTGGACGCCGTTTTCTCCTACCTGATCCGGGGCGGCGTGACCAATTTCCAGAACATGTTCCTGTTTCTCAGCGACTCGTACCTGGGCTCCGAGCACGGCCATGAAGCCCCGTCAGAAGTGTCCTGGGAAGGCGTCTACCATCAAAGTGAACCGGACGGCATGGACGTCCAAGACTTTATTGAAAGGCGGTTCCAAGCCGGCCGTCCCAACATAGCGATCTTGTTCTACCGGGCCCATTGGATGAGTGGGAACTTACGGACAGTGGACGCCCTGGTGAACCGTCTTGAAGAGCTGGGCGCCAACGTGCTGCCCGTCTACTCCTTCAGTTTGAAGCACAACCCGGAGGGCGACGGACAGGCCAACCGGACCTTCACCGAGATACTCTGCGACCCCGACGGCCAAGCCCGGGTGCACTGCATCATCAACACCATGGGCATGTCGATGACCGACCTGCGAGAGGACGTCGCGACGTTCGCCACCGGCCCCCAGGTCGATCACCTGGACAAGCTTAACGTCCCGATAATCCAGGGCATCTTCAGCACAGGCAATGAGGCTGACTGGGAAGCAAGTTCCCTGGGTTTGGGACCCGTCGACACCGCCATGAGCGTGGCCCTGCCAGAGTTCGATGGACGGATCATTACGGTCCCCATCTCTTTCAAAGAAGAGGTCGCCTCAGAAGTTAACGGCCGCAACGAGAAGATGGACGCCCGGCTGCAAAGGACCCTGCCCCAACTCGACCGCATCGATTTCCTGGCCCGGCTATCGGTGAAATGGGCTGCGCTAAGGCTTAAACCGAACTCGGAGAAACGCGTCGCTATCATCCTCAGCAACTACCCCACCAAGGACGCCAGGGTGGGCAACGCCGTTGGTCTGGACACCCCGTCCTCGGTCATCAATGTCCTGAATGCCATGAAAGACGGCGGTTACCAAGTAACCGACATACCGGCCGACGGCGACGAGTTGGTCCACCGGATCATTGAGCGTTGCAGCAACGACACTGACACCCTAACCGAAGAGCAGCTACGGCTGGCGGCGGGACACGTCAGCGGCAAGCAGTACTCAGAGTGGTTCGCCACTTTCCCCAAGCAGGTCCAGACCGAGCTTAGGGCCGCATGGGGAGAACCGCCGGGGCAGGTCTACCGCACCGGAGACGACCTGGCCATCGCCGGCATCGACTTGGGGAACGTGTTCGTTGGCCTGCAACCGCCCCGGGGATTCGGCGAGAACCCCATTGCGGTCTACCACAGTCCGGACCTGCCGCCAACTCACCACTACGTTGCCTACTACCGGTGGGTGCGGGACATTTTCAAGGCCGACGCCATGGTCCATATGGGCAAGCACGGCACCATGGAATGGCTGCCGGGCAAGGGCATCGGACTCTCCAACTCCTGTTACCCAGAGGTGACGCTAGAGGACCTGCCACTGTTCTACCCATTCATCATCAACAACCCCGGTGAGGGGGCCCAGGCTAAGCGCCGCGCACACGCCACCATCGTCGACCACCTGATCCCGCCGATGACCACGGCTGACAGCTACGGCGACATCGCACGGCTGGAGCAGTTGATGGACGAGCACTACCAGTGCCAGACCCTGGACCCGGCCAAGCTGCCCTTTCTGGAGGGCCAGATCTGGGACATGGTGCGCCAGGCCGACCTGGACCGTGACCTTGGAGTGGACGAGCTCCCCGAGGACTTCGGCGATTTCATCCTTCATATAGATGGCTATCTTTGCGAGCTGAAAGACGCCCAGATCAAGGACGGATTGCATACTCTCGGCGAAGTTCCCCAAGACGAGCAGATGACCGGACTGCTGTCGGCCCTGACCCGGTTGGATACCGGAGGGATTCCCAGCCTCCGGAGGTCTCTGGCGGAAGCCATGGGCCTGGATTACACCAGCCTGTTGGACGAGCCGGCCTTGCCTGCCGCCGACCCGGTTCCCGCCCCCCTTATAAACGGTGATGATGCACCGATACGCACTCAGGGCGATCTTTTGGAACGGCTGGAAGTCCTGTCCCGCTCGGCGTACTCGATGCTAGACGCTGGCGGGTTCAAGAGCGAGGGTGTCGCCCGGACCGTTGAGCAGTTGCTGGGCGCGAAAGACGCCCAGACCAGCGCCGTCTTGACCTACGTGGCCGACACTCTGCACCCGGCCCTGCTGCGGACCACCGACGAGATAGGCAACCTGCTGCGGGGTCTGGACGGCCAGTTCGTTCCTGCCGGCCCCAGCGGTGCGCCCACTAGGGGCATGGCCAACATCCTCCCCACCGGGCGCAACTTCTACTCGGTGGACCCCAAGACCATCCCTTCGCCCACCGCCTGGGACATGGGGGTTGGTCTGGCCGACGCCCTGCTGGCGGTCTACATGGAGGAGGAAGGGGCCTACCCCGAGATGGTGGGGCTGGTAATCTGGGGGACTTCGGCCATGCGCACCCACGGAGATGACATCGCCCAGGTATTCAGCCTGCTGGGCGTGAAACCAGTCTGGCAGCAGGAAAGCCGCCGCGTCTCCGGGCTTGAAGTGATTCCCCTGTCGGAACTGGGCCGTCCCCGCATCGACGTTACGGTGCGGATCAGCGGCTTCTTCCGGGACGCCTTCCCCAACCTCATTGAACTGATTGACCAAGCAGTCGAGCTGGTGGCGTCATTAGACGAGTCGCCCGAACACAATATGGTTGTCAAGCACTTCCAGGAAGACCGGGCCGCCGATCAGTCCACAGGGGAAAACACCGACTCTGAAAGTAATCCAGCGTTGTATCGCATCTTTGGCAGCAAGCCGGGTACCTATGGGGCTGGGATACTTGGGGCCATCGACGAACGAAACTGGGAGACCGTCCAGGACCTGGCCGAGGTCTACACCGCCTGGGGCGGATACGCCTACACCCGCCAGGACTTTGGCGTCCACGCCCGGGACCAGTTCCGGCGGCGGTTCGGCCAGATCGTGGTTGCCGCCAAGAACCAGGACAATCGGGAACACGACATTTTCGACAGCGACGACTACATGCAGTACCACGGCGGCATGATCGCCACTGTGCGGGCGCTGACCGGAGAGAACCCCCAGCAGTTCTTCGGCGACAGTTCAGACCCCACTCGCGCCAGGGTCCGCAAGCTGGAGGACGAGGCCCGGCGTGTCTTCCGCACCAGGGTGGTTAACCCCAAGTGGATCGACTCCATGAAACGCCACGGCTACAAGGGGGCCTTCGAACTGTCAGCCACCGTGGACTACATGTTCGGCTACGACGCCACCGCCCAGGTTATCGAGGACTGGATGTACGAAAACGTCACCGAGTCGTACGTTCTCGACCCGGAGACCCAAAAGTTCTTCCAGCAGAGCAACCCCTGGGCCTTGCGGGACATCGTGGAACGGCTGCTGGAAGCCATCCAACGCGGCATGTGGGAGAATCCCCCGCCTGACATGAAAGAGAAACTCCAACAGATGTTCTTGGACCTAGAAGCGAACCTAGAGGCCCGCCAAGAAACATCCGAAGCTTAGAAACCCATTTCATTTGCGACCAGATGTCCTCTCCCCCGTTGCGACGGGGGAGAGGGCGAACGGCCCTATGGGCCCCAAAACAAACACCAGGAGGCCACCTGTAGATATAACGATGGAACTGCTCCGTGAACTGACCAAAGACCAGAAGAAGACGTGGGTGAACGGCGGCAGCAAGGTGTCTAGCGAGAATAGCTCTAGGGGCATCAAAGAACCGGAGGTCGACGGCAAGTATGTCACCATAGAAGAGAAGCCGACAACTGGCACTTCCACTTGGCCCTGGAAGACGTTACAGGCATCCAGTTCGTCGATGCCGAGAGCCACGGCGACATACATTCCTACTACGTCCGGTTCTCCGGCCCGGGCCATGAAGACACACTGGTCCGCAGCTACTTCTCTAATCCCAACCTGGACGACAACGAGAAGCGGACCGAGTTTCAGCCCGAGAAGCTGCATGCATTTGATGAATTCCGTGACCGGTACGTCGGCCAGGAGGGCATCGTGTTCGTTACGCGCCTTCGGCATTCCAGCTAATTCCCAAATTTCACCGCTTTTGATCTGATGATTAAAATTGCCCGCATAGGTGTTGACTGAAACATCTTAAGAGGGTAGCATCACGTTCGTTGCTGGCTACGAAGTTCGGCGCTGGCACGGTTTAAAAGTTTAATTACCGTCCATAGGTGGTTCCGAGAGATCGGGACTGAAAAGGGAAGCCGGTGTGATACCGGCGCGGTCGCGCCACTGTAACTGGTGGAGTCCACCTCAAGGGAAATCGTCACTGCCCCGATAAGTCGGGATGGGAAGGCGGGGGGTACGGACCAAAACCAGGAGCCAGGAGACCTGCCTATGAATTGACTTGATGCACTTCGCAGATGAGGGTGTGAGTCGTTCTTCTCATTACAGCCTGACTTTGAAAGTCGGGTTTTTTTTTGCCCGAAAATCGAACCGTAGAATCAATAAATAACCTAGCTCGCCAGTGAAATTGACCCCGAAACCGCTGGCAGATGCACCAAGGAGCCAAAATTTATGTCCATAACGAACGGCAACGAGCCGGCAGTTGCTACCAATTTGTCCAACGGCGCTAAGGCCCAAGATGTGGCCGTGGTGCTGTTGGGCCGCGGCAACTTGCACGGTAATCGACTTCAAGACGGACTCGGCATGATATCGGCGAGAATGGCGGATGCCTACGACGATTACCACTTTGTAGAGGCTTTGTTAGAACAGGGTGAAGAATCCTTTCCTAATGCCCTGGACGTCTGCGTCGAAGCCGGCGCGAGACGTATCATCGCCGTGCCAGTTTTTTTCCCGTTGGATCCACCCGTTGTCAACTGGCTCAAGTCTGTGGCCCGCCAGTGGCTTCGGGAGTCAAATTCAAACGTGGTGATCACGTTCACCGAGTCGGTCATGGAAAGCCCATTGGTCCCCGAAGCGATAAATGGTTCCGTGGAATACGCATTGTCCCAAGGGAAGCCGTTGGAGGCCAAACAACGAGCCAATAATAATGAAGAGCACCCAGCCTGGTCGGTGATCCCGCCCCACAAAAATCACGTCCTATTCTGCCAGGGGCCACGCTGTACTGCTTCGGGATCTGGAGACCTGGGCGGATACCTCAGGAAACGTTTGAAAGAAGAGGGACTTGAGGAGGACGCGGGTCACGTATTGGAAGCTCAAACCGGCTGCCTTTTCCCGTGCAACCTAGGCCCGTTGATGGTGGTTTATCCCGAAGGGACTTGGTATTGCGGACTTGACCGCGCCGTGATCGATCGGATCATCGAGGAACATTTCCACGGAGGACAGGTCGTGACTGACTACGCTTTCAATCCCTCTCCCGAACGTCAATCGACGGCCCAAACCCAGAATCCCTACACATGATCGCTTGACCATCAGATAGCACAGATACGAACACATTTTTAGAAGTTCGCTATCGGAGAAACGATGATTCGGGAAAACCTCTTTGTAATACTCGCAATTCTTGCAGCTGTCCTCCTGTTGGCGGCCTGCGGAGGCGATGACGCTGACTCGGTGCAAGGTGGTGAAGCGGCGGGGTTCAGTGTGGAGAACTGCAGCACCACCACCGGCGAGGACAGCCAGGGAGCCTTTCCAGTCTCGTCACATACCTACACAGAAGCCCCATCCCGAGCTGTAACCATGAACCAGCACACCACCGAATTGATGCTGACCTTAGGCCTACAAGACCGGATGGCCGGAACCGCTTACATCGACGACTTCATCCTCCCTGAGCTAAAAGAAGCCTACGATTCCGTGTTTGTTTTGGCTGATGAATACCCATCTAAAGAGGTCATTCTGGGTTCCGAAACCGATTTTATCTATGCTGGTTTTGCCAGCGCATTCCGGGAAACTGCCGCCGGTCCACAGGCCGATTTAGCGGACTTAGGAATCCCATCGTATTTGACTTTAGCGATGTGTAAGGAAGAAGCCGATTCCATTCAGGATATCTATGACGACATTGCCAACATTAGCCGAATCTTTGAAGTTACAGAACGTGGAGAAGCCCTCATAGCGTCCATGAAAAAGGACATCGAATCGGTGACGTCTAAAGTGGACCCTTCGGGCACTCCGATCCGGGCCTTTCTATATGACTCGGGTGACGACGCCCCGTACACTTCAGTTTGCTGCTCGATGTTTACCAATCTGATCGAATTGGCAGGCGCGAAGAACATCTTCGATGACGTCGACGGCAGGTGGGCTACGGTCAACTGGGAGGAAGTCATTGAACGGGATCCTGAAGTCATAGTCCTGATCGAAGCGGTTTGGTCCACCGCTCAGGAGAAGATGGATTTCCTGACCACCAACGAAGCCCTGGCCGACATTACCGCAGTTAAAGAACAAAGGTTTGTTACTATAAACTTCAGCTCCATTGTGCCCGGCATAAGGAACCCGGAGGCGATCAGGACTTTGGCCGAGGGGATATATCCTGAATCCTTTAGGTAGACGAATATGACGACTCTCCCGCCGACAAAAAGAGCAACATGTTAGGCCAGCGCTCCCGGTCGGCCAACGTGGTCGAGGGTATCCCGCTTCTATCTACAGGCGCTACAAGCGCGAGTGCAAGGCGACAGGCAGACAAGACCCGTTTCCTACTCATTGGCCTTTCGATTGCCCTCGTTGTTTCCGTTACGATGGCTGTTACCATCGGGCCGGTCTATATCTCACCGGTTACGGTTTGGAACATCGTCCTGTCCCGTCTTTTCAGCGTGGACGCCGGGCAGTGGAGTCAAGGCCAGGACAACATCGTCTGGCTCATCAGGTTGCCCCGGGTGCTTTTGGCCGGGTTGGTTGGGAGCGGATTGGCCGCCGTGGGCGTAGCGATGCAAGCCACGGTGAGAAACCCACTGGCCGACCCTTACATCCTGGGTACATCCTCCGGCGCTTCGGTCGGTGCAGTGCTTGTTATCGTGCTCGGGCTCAATTTCTTCGATCCTTATTCATTGTCGGCAATGGCATTTGTCGGTGCAGTGGGTTCGTTTATCTTGGTGTTCTTGCTGGCCCAAAGCTCGGGGCGGATATCGCCCACCCGGTTGATATTAGCCGGCGTTGCCTTGGCCTACATCCTATCGGCCATCACCAGTTTCATTTTGTTTATGGGAGACGATCGTGATTTCCGAGAGGTCCTGTTCTGGATGTTAGGAACCCTGGCCGGGGCAAAATGGGAGTTTTTGACCCTTCCGACCATCGCATTGGCCTTAGGTGTGGGAATTCTGCTGCTCCAAGCGAGGTCCATGAACGCCTTGCTGATGGGCGATGAAACGGCCACCGCGCTGGGCGTCGACCCCCAAAAGTTCCGCCGACAATTACTGGTGCTTGCGGCGTTGCTGACCGGTGTAATGGTGGCAGTTTCCGGCGCAATCGGTTTCGTGGGGCTGATGATGCCCCATATCGTACGCTTGGTGGTCGGGTCGGACCACCGGAGGGTCCTGCCAGCCTCGGTATTGTTGGGGGCGGTCTTCCTGATCTGGGTCGACGTGGGTGCGCGCACAGTGGTGCAGCCGGAAGAGTTGCCGGTGAGCGTGATAACAGCGTTGGTCGGTGCGCCATTCTTCCTCTGGCTTTTACGGTGGAGGAAGAATGCCTTCAGCGGAGATAGAATTTGAGACTGGACATACAAGGGCTCTACTGGGGCGTCGATGGCCTGGACATACTCCATGATATCAAGATGAGTGTGGATCCCGGCGCCATGGTCGGGTTGGTAGGACCCAACGGCAGCGGCAAATCGTCTTTGCTCCGATGTGTGTACCGGGCGCTGAAACCCCGGACGGGTAGCATTGCTATCGACGGGGATGATCTATGGGATATCAGTTCCAAAGAAGCTGCCCGTCGGATAGCAGTGGTCCTTCAAGAATCTCCCACCGAATTCGATTTCACGGCATATGAGATCGTTTCCATGGGCCGCAATCCCCATAAGCAAATGTTTGACCGGGAGAACGAACAAGACGATGTAATCATCGAAGACGCCCTCAATCAGGTGGGAATGACCGGCTTCGCCGACAGGAGTTTCGCCACGCTATCCGGCGGAGAGAAACAGAGGATATTGATCGCCCGCAGTCTTTCTCAGCAAGCTAGTTTTCTTCTGTTAGACGAACCGACCAACCACTTGGACATTCGTTATCAATTGGAGACCATGGACCTGGTAAAGGAATTGGGCCTGTCCACCTTGACAGCCCTGCATGATTTGAACATTGCCACAGAATACTGCGACAAGATATACGTGATCGATGGTGGGCGAATCGTGGCCAGCGGACCACCTCCGGAGGTCTTGAAGCCACCATTGATAAAGAAGGTCTTCGGGGTCGGATCTTCTGTAAACGTGAACTCCCACACCGGAAAGCCAAGGTTGAATTTCTATTTGGACCGAAATGGCAAAAATGGCCTGTGACGGTCAACGGTTATCGCCCCTTAGAAATCTTCCTTTAACTGCCCGCCGCGCTTCCCCAAGCCGCCACCGCTCTAGCCTTAGCGGTGGCGGCGGGCGTCCGTTTTTGGCGTGATAGCGGCCGTGAACCCACTTGATAGCCTGTTGACATAAATATCAGCGTTCGTGATTGGATCGGTGGGCTATAATTCTGGAGGATATCAATAAGAACTGGTGCGGCAAAAAGCCCGCCGGCGCATGATTTAACTTGAATAATAGAGAGCGCAATACGGGGGATCTCATGGATGTCACCACGTGACCCAGCACACTGAAAACAACAATTTCGAGTCGAGGTTCCCATTCACGGCCATAGTCGGACAAACGGCCATGAAACGGGCGCTGCTACTGAACGCTGTCAATCCCAAGATCGGCGGCGTCTTGGTTCGCGGCAAGAAGGGCACCGCCAAATCCACGGCGGTCCGTTCCTTGGCGGGCTTGCTGCCCTCGGTAACGGTGGTTCAGGGCTGCCCCTACAACTGCAGCCCCGAAGAGAGGCAAGGTCTCTGCACCCGCTGCGACCCTCAAGCCGGGGAAGTACAGCCGGTGGTGCGGCAGATACCCATCATTGACCTACCCGTTGGCGCCACTGAGGACCGTCTAGTGGGCTCGCTGGACATCGAAGAAGCCATCAAGACCGGCAACCGAGTGTTTGAACCCGGGCTGATTGCCGCCACACATCGGGGCATACTTTATATCGACGAAGTTAACCTCCTCAACGACCATCTCGTGGACATCCTGTTGGACGCCGCCGCAATGGGCCGAAACTACGTTGAGCGGGAAGGCATATCCGTCACCCACCGCTCGGAATTCATCCTGGTGGGCACCATGAACCCCGAGGAAGGTGACCTACGGCCCCAGTTGTTGGACCGCTTCGGCTTGGCCGTCGAAGTGGAAGGCCGGTTCACTCCCGAAGAACGCCAGGAAGTTGTCAAACGCCGCATCGCCTACGAGGCCGACTCCCAGGGTTTCATGGCGGAGTGGAGCCAGGCGGAAGTGGAAGAGAGGGAGCGGGTGCTCCGCAGCCAAAAACTGTTGCCGCAAGTGATAGTCAGCGACGACATCTTGACCCTCATCACCGCGATCTGCGCCGAGTACGACGTTGATGGCATGCGTGGCGACATCGTGATGTACAAGACCGCCGCCACCATCGCCGCTTACGAGGATCGGACCGAGGTCAACGCCGAGGACGTGCGGGAGGCCGCCAACCTGGCCTTGCTGCACCGGCAACGGCGGCAACCCTTCCAGCAGCCTAACCTGGCCACCGAGCAACTGGACTCCATGGTGGACGACTTCCAAGGCCAGGATCGTCAACGGGAGTCGCAAGATTCATCTCAAAACGATAGCCAAGGAGAGGGCGATTCTGAGCCCTCGGACTTATCACCTCCAGACCTCAATTCAGCGGAACCGGATAACGAAGCCGATAACTCGAACCCAGGGTCGTTAGGGCAGGAAGAGCAATTCGAAGTCGGCGATCCCTATTCAGTCCGGCCCCTGAACCTCAAGCCGCCCGACCAACGCTCCCGCCGCGCTTCGGGCCGCCGCAACGTCACTATCACCGACTCCTCAGCCGGCCGCTACGTGGGCTCCCGCATGCCTGAAGGCAAAGCATCCGGCCTGGCCTTGGACGCCACCCTGCGCGCCGCCGCCCCGCACCAATTGGGCCGCCGTGCCGCCTCTGAATCACAGAATGTGGTATTGATCGAAGCTCAAGATATCCGGGACAAGGTCAGGGAGAGCAAGTCGGGCAGCATGGTGCTGTTCGTGGTGGACGCCAGCGGCTCCATGGGGGCGCAGCGAAGGATGGTAGCGGTGAAGGGGGCGGTCATGTCCCTGCTGCTGGACGCCTACCAACGCCGCGACCGGGTGGGCATGATCTCATTTCGAGGCACCAGCGCCTCATTAATGCTCCCGCCCACCAACAGCGTTGACCTGGCCCGCGTCCATCTGGCCGACATGCCGACCGGCGGCCGCACCCCACTAAGTGCTGGGCTGTTCAAGGCCTTGGAAGTAATCGAGACCGAACGGGTCAAGGATCGGAACGTGCTGCCCCTGTTGGTGCTGCTGTCCGACGGTCGCGGCAACGTTGCTCTAGGGCTGGACTCGCCGTTGGACGAAGCCTACGCCGCAGCCGGCATCATCGGCGACGACAAGATTCCGTCCGTGGTGGTGGATACCGAGTCGGGCTATATCAGACTTGGCATGGTCCAGTCGGTAGCCGAGGCCATGGACGCCCAGTACCTGAAGCTGGAAGACCTGCGGGCCGAAAGCCTGGCGGACGCCGTGCGCCAGAAGATGCCCATAGTTGGCGAGGCCCCACCACACATCAATTAGCCTAAAGACAGCGCAGCCACCTGTTCAACAAAAAAGCTCCGGTTCTACCGGGGCTTTTCTTATGCGTGTTTGTACCCAGCCTGAATGACGGCGCGTCTCCATAGCGCGCCACTTTGCGTTGTTCCGGTGACCCGACCTCCAGCCCCGTTTACATCGCCTACCGGACTTGATAACCTCGACTGTGGCCCCAAGAACGGCGATAATTCCCTTTCTTAACGCGGTTGTACCACCAGGAGGTATTCCTTTGGTCCGCTATATGCCCTATGCCGACATGGACTTAATGATGTCCCTGTCCAAGCGCCGGGGTTTTATGTTTCAAAGCTCTGGGATCTACGGAGGCCTGGGTTCCACCTGGGACTACGGCCCCCTGGGCGTGGAGCTCAAACGCAACGTCAAAGAGGCCTGGTGGCGCTCTGTGATCGCCGAACGCGACGACATGGTGGGTCTGGACGCCGCCATCCTGATGCACCCTCAGGTGTGGGTCGCAAGCGGCCACGTAGAGAATTTCTCCGATCCATTGGTCGAGTGCAAAGAGTGCAACTCCCGGTTCCGACAGGACCATCTTCTGGAGGCCACGGGCATAGACCCGGAGTCGCCGGAGGCCGCGGCCGCCCTCAATGAACTGCGCTGCCCTAACTGCGGCGGCGAACTGGGCGAACCACGCCGCTTCAACCTCATGTTCAAGACCTTCATGGGCCCGGTGGAAGACACCGCCAATGAGGTGTTCCTGCGCCCGGAGACAGCCCAGGGCATATTCGTGAATTTCAAGAATGTTTTGGACTCTACCCGGAAAAAGCTGCCCTTCGGCATCGGCCAGATCGGCAAGTCGTTCCGGAACGAGATCACGCCCGGCAACTTCACCTTCCGCACCAGAGAATTCGAGCAGATGGAAGTGGAGTTTTTCGTTAAGCCAGGCAACGACGAAGAATGGCTTAATAGCTGGGTTGACGCCCGTTACCAGTGGTATATCGACCATGGAATACGGGCCGAGAACCTGCGAAGGCGCCCGCACGGTGACGATGAGCTTGCCCACTATGCCAAAGCCTGCATCGACATCGAGTACCGCTTCCCCTGGGGCTGGGGCGAGCTAGAGGGCATCGCCAACCGTGGCGATTTTGACCTGCGCCGGCACCAGGAAATCAGCGGCCAGGACCTGACCTACTTCGATGAGTCTGCCGAGGGCGATGACCGGCGTTATCTGCCTTACGTGATCGAGCCGTCCGGCGGGGTAGACCGGGCCACACTGGCCTTCTGGCTGGATGCCTATGATGAAGAACCTGACGGGAATAACGTACGCGTGGTCTCCCACATCCACCGCGACCTGGCGCCGGTCACGGTAGCTGCCTTGCCTTTGAGCAGGAACGACAAGCTGCTGCCCACCGCCCGGAGGGTCTACGACATACTCCGCAAGCATTTCAGGACGCAGTATGACGACTCCCAGGCGATCGGCCGCCGCTATCGCCGTCAGGACGAGATTGGCACCCCCTACTGCGTGACCATCGACTTCGACACCATCGACGACAACCAGGTGACCATCCGCGACCGAGACACCATGCACCAAGCCAGAGTTCCAGTCTCTGAACTGGTGGAAATCCTCAAAGACAAACTAGAACACGCCTGGTGACCCCTAGCGTGCTGTTCACCCCTTGATTGCACTCGGTATTACAAACGCTCGTGGTTAACTCAGTCGAACCTCCACTGCGCCAAAGCCCCTCGACGGGGCTCAGGGCGAACGGGTTGATTCAAATGTTTTCAAATTGGGTCTGAGTAGGACATGCCTCCTAACTTAGTTGCGACTACTGTTCGCCAAGGCCTCTACACCCGCATCGTGGGGCGGCGGTTGTTGTATTACCCAGAGCTTCCTTCGACCATGGACGAGGCCGCCAAGCTGGGCGAGGGCGACGCCGAAGAAGGCGCAGTGGTGGTGGCCGAGGTGCAGACTGCAGGCAGAGGGCGTCAGGGCCGCAGTTGGGTATCCCAGCCTGGGAACCTGCTTGTGTCCGTGCTGTTTCGGCCCACTCTGGAAGCCTTGCCGTTCATCAGCATCATCGGCGGTATAGCCGCCGCCAGGGCGGTCCGGAAGGTGACCGGGCTAGACCTCAAGATCAAGTGGCCCAATGATGTGTTAGTAGGCGGGCGCAAGGTTGCAGGCATACTTGCTGAGAGCGCCATCGCCGGGGATTCCGTATGGTATGCTGTGCTCGGCGTAGGCATGAACGTGAGCCTAGACACCGAACAGACCGAGGAGATAGCGGCCATCGCCACCAGCGTAAACGCCGCCGCCGGTCAGGAAGTTCCCAGGGAAGACCTGCTCCGCCAATTTCTTATGGACCTGGATGCCCTTTATCTGGCGTTGGGCCAAGGGAGATCGCCGATAGAAGAATGGCAAGAGCTCCTAGAGACCACCGGCCAACGCCTGGTGGCAACCTGGGGCAACGACTCCTTTACGGGAATGGCGGTGGGTACCGATGAGTTGGGCAACCTCCTCTTGCGCCAAGACGACGGTTCTCTGTTGACGCTCACCGCAGGCGACGTCACGCTGACAGATCATTAAGAATTGATGGGTATCCCGCACTTGGAAATGAAGCCCTGTCCTATACCTGTCATTCTGAAGAGCGCCGTGGGCCGACGAAGAATCCGGGCTTGGCCGACCCTTCGGTTCGCTTAGGGTGACAATGGTGCAGAGCAGTCAGCGTAAGAAACTAGGTTGGACAGAAAACGATAATCCCCTCCCCCGTGCGTGGGGGAAGATTAGGATGGGGCCGCTTCCCAGGGAGATTAAATGCTGGAATCACTTAGCCTAGATGGCGTATCGGTCGTAATCACTGGCGGAGGCACCGGCTTGGGCCGGGCAATGGTCCGGGACATGGCCCGCGCCGGCGCAAACCTGGTCATCGCCGGACGGCGCACCGGCCCCATAGAAGAGGCTGCCGAGGAAGCCATCAGTTTGGGAGTTGATGCCACTTTCGTTGCGACGGACGTCACGGACTCAGCCCAGGTTGCTAGCCTGATGAAGACTTGCCTGGACCGGTTCGGCAAGATCGACGTGCTGCTGAACAACGCCGGGGCGGTCTCGGACAATGTCCGCAAACCAATCTGGGAGCACACGGACGAGGAATGGGACCGAATCATGCGGGTGAACCTGACCGGCGCGTTCTACTGCGCCCGGGAAGTCTCCCAGACCATGGTGGCCCAGGAACACGGCAAAATCATCAATGTGGCCTCTGGGTTCGGCCTTCGCGGCGGGCGTGAGATTTACATGTACTGCTGCAGCAAGGGCGGCATGATCCAGCTCAGCCGGGTGCTGTCTTTCAACTTGGCCCGCTACGGGATAACCGCCAACTCCATCGTGCCTGGCTTCGTGCCCACCGGCGCAACCAACACCATGGCCGCAAGCCTACCTCGGGGTGGCGAATTTCTGCCCACCGGCAAGTTGGGCAAGCCCGCCGACTTCGGCCCGCTGGCCGTCTATCTGGCCTCGGCGGCCTCGAATTACATGACCGGCGAGATGTTCATCGCCGACGGCGGCGGTCTGGCGGCGGGCATCTACCCTACCGGCCACGCCCCCGTCATTCCTCTGGAAGACTAGATAAACACGTAAAAACCCCAGGGCTGAGACACCTCTGGTTTTAGGAGAACATCCATGCCGGTCCTACCCGAATATGACCTCACTGGCAAAACGGCCATCCTATCTACCTCTGGTGGCGGCGAGGCCCCTTTCTTGGCACAGGCTTTAGCTGAGGCCGGGGCCAGCGTTTTCGCCGTGGCCCGCACCCAGGCGCTTTTGGACGCGGTGCTGGCCTCTCTGCCCTCGGGTCCCAGCGGCGCAGTGATGGACGCGAGTGTGCCCGATAGCGCCAAGAACGTCATGGAACAATTCCACCGGTCCCACAGCAAAGTCGATATCCTGGTCAACGACCCCCGAAGCATATACGCCAAACCCTTGGAAGACATTGGCGCCGACGAGTGGGACGCCGTGCAGACCCGCAATGCCAAAGCGCCTTTTCTGCTGTCCCAGCAGGTACTACCCCGCATGGCTAAAGACAAGTACGGCCGGGTGGTCAACATGATCTCGGAACTGGCGGAAAGGGGCATGATCAACGGCTCGGCCTTCGCCGCCAGTCAGGCTGCTGTCTTAGCTCTGACCCGCTCCCTGGCCGTTGAATGGAGCCGCTTCAACATCCGGATCAACGCCATTGGCACCGGCCTGGTCGATACTGAGAGTCAGCCCATCGAAACACAAAGAGAAGAGCTTTTGGTCCGGTACACCCCACTGCGCCGCAAGGGCAACCCCGGCGACATCGGCCCGCTGCTGGTCTATCTATGCTCCGAGTTCTGCGACTACTCAACCGGGCAGCCGGTGTATGTGGACGGCGGTCTCAACGCCCACCCGTAGGACCCGCCAGACGGCGGCCTATGCGCATCCTTCGCCGGGGCTCAGGACGGACGGATTGTTTGGGCAAATATCATTACACGTCCACTCATGGTGAACATATCGAATCACCGCTTCTCAACTCCCCTCATTCTTGGAAGTAGCCCTTGGCCTGATGTACAATATCGAGAGTCCTTGGGCGTCTCAGACCAGTCGAGGCGTCCTTATTTATTTACTGTATCCCGGCTATTCAACATGCACCGCCAACCCACACAATCCACCAACTCCGTCTCCCGCCTGCAGGGCATGAACGACCTGCCGGAGGACGCCTGGCGTCAAAAACTGGGACTTCAAGACCGGCTTTACGAACAGCTCAGCGGCTACGGCTTCCGCAGGTTGGAGACCCCGGTCCTGGAGCCAACCGAGCTGTTCCTAAGGAAATCGGGCGGCGAATTGGCCTCCCAGCTATACAGTTTCACCGATGCTGGGAGTAATTCAGTCAGCCTGCGCCCCGAATACACCTCGCCGATCATGCGGCACTACCTGGAGAACGCCGCCGATATCAGCCTCCCGGCACGGTGGCAGTACTGCGGGCCGGTCTTCCGGTTCGACATCTCCCACCCGGAGGCCAGCGGTCAGTTCACCCAGGTGGGAGGAGAATTTCTCGGCTCATCCGATATCGCGGCCGACGTTGAACTCATAGACCTCGCCCTAGCGGTGCCGACGCAATTGGGACTGGACAGCTGGAGCCTGCAGCTCGCCGACTTGGACATCCTAGATAGTCTGTTGGACCCAGTAGGCGTCTCCGAGCGCGCCCGGTCCTTCATCATTCAGAGCATGCCCCGACTCGGTGAAGGCCGCTCCGTGGTGCCTAAGTTGCTGGAGGAAGGACGCCACCTGCACCTGGTCGGCGGCTCCAACGTGTCAGTTGACCCAGAGGACGCCGCACTCCGCCAAGCGGTCTACGGATTGGACGACACGCAGGCACGGTCAGTGCTGCTGGGATTGCTGCAATGGAACTCGGCCGACCACCTAGGTCAACGCACGCCTGACGATGTAGTAGAGCGTCTGCTCCAAAAGATCAAGGGCACCGATCGCGAAGACAAGCTCCGGCAGGGACTGGAATTAGCCAGCGACCTGGCAGGGATCAAGGGCGAGCCAGAACTGGCCCTTCAGTCGGTTAAGAAGACCTTGGCCTCGGCCGGGGCCAACCAAAACGCCGCCGACCGTCTCTCAGAGGTCATCGGCCTGGTATCCAAGGGACCGGACACCAAGGGCCAGATCTTGTTGGACTTCGGTCTGGTGCGCGGACTGGCCTACTACAACGGCCTGATCTTCGAGGTCAGCCACCCCAAGTGGCCGGGAACATTGGGCGGTGGAGGCCGCTATGACACATTGTCCCGGGCTCTGGGTGGCAGCGAAGCCGTCCCAGCTCTGGGTTTTGCCTATAATCTAGACGCGCTGATCTCCATCGGGGCAAGTTAGGTCGGAAATTGACTTTTCAAGAACAAGATAAAGAGGGCCAACTGCGCATAGCCCTCCCCAGTGATGGCGAGTTGTACGATTCGACCCTCGCTTTCATGAGGGACTGTGGGCTAACTGTGTCGCGCCCCAACTCGCGACGCTATACCGGCACGGTCCCCGCCATCCCAGGGGTAGAAGTGCTATTCCAACGCACATCGGATGTCGCATCCAAGGTGGAAGAGGGCAGTGCCGAATTGGGCGTGACCGGTCTGGACCGGGTATTGGAATACCGCAACGACGAACGAAAAGCGTCGGTACTGATCGAGGACCTCGAATACGGCCGTTGCGATTTCGTTCTGGCCGTGCCAGATTCCTGGATGGACGTAACCTCCCTCTCCGACCTGGCCGACCTGGCCTTGGAATTTAGGCAAGAGGGCAAACAGCTACGCATCGCCACCAAATACCCCAGACTGTTGCGGGGCTATCTATACGAGCGGGGCATCAACTATTTCACCCTGGTGCCGGCCAGCGGCGCCATGGAAGCAGCCCCAGCCGCCGGATACGCCGACTTGATCGCCGACGTAACAGCCACTGGGACGACGCTGCGGGAGAACCAACTCAAGCAACTGGATGAGGGCACCATCCTGTCCTCCCAATCGTGTCTGATCGCCAATCCGGTGTCGCTTGGAACATCCCGGGAGGCTTTAGCCTTGGCCCGTTCCATCGTCGAACTCATGGAAGGTCACCTGAGGGCCGAGCCCTTCTACCGCGTTACCGCCAACGTGCGGGCGGCATCAGCCGAGGAAGTAAGCTCCACCGTGCTGGCCCGCACCGACCTGGCCGGACTGCAGGGCCCCACCGTGGCCCGGGTCTACAACATCGAAGAGCAGGACTGGTTCAACGTCAGCCTGCTGATCAAGAAAGACCGGCTGTTGGAAGCCGTCGACCACCTGCGGGACTGCGGCGCTATCGACGTGGCCGCATCCCAATTAAGCTATCTATTCGATGGCCACTCAGAGGCCTACCAAGCCCTCTTTGGCGGCAATCACTAATCGCTTAAACCAGTCCGGACTCTTTTAAATTTCCGGCGGGTTATAGATAATGCCGAACCTCCCGATGCACATATATCTGGCCGACCAGGTAACCAAGCAACTGGACCGAAGCTACGTCTTCGATCACATGGGCGCCTACTACCTGGGCTCCACCGCCCCGGACATCCGGGCCATGACCCGGTGGCCTAGGGAGCAGACCCACTTCGCGCCCCTGTCGGTGGAGGAAGTCGGCACCGGGACCAGTACCATGTTCCGGATTCACCCGGAACTTCAAGAGGACATGTCGCCGGCGTCGAGAGCATTCTTGGCCGGTTACGTTTGCCATCTGGCGTCGGATGAAGTCTGGATCACCAGCGTGTTCCGGCCCCACTTCGACACCGCCGAGGAAAGCCGGCTGACCGACGACCAAGTAGAAGCAAATATCTGGGACCGGGCGATGCAACTGGATATGGACCGGCAGGCCCTGCCCCAGATCAGCGGCGATTGCCACCCCGAAAAATGGCTGCCCTGCTCCGATCACGACGTGGCCATGCCGTTCTTCGACGAAGGGCTTTTGGGCGAGTGGAAGGACCGGGTTGGGCGGTTCCAAGTATGGGAATTCACCTGGGAACGGTTGAAAGGGGCACTTAACCGGCTGTATCGTGATGATGAAGATGTCCGAAAAACAGTGGAGCGGTTCATAGAAGGTATACCCCGCAACATGGAAGAACTCTACGAGAAGGTGCCCGAGGGCAACGTCTCGGCGTACCAAGAACGCGCCTTGGCCGCAACGATAACCCAGGTCCGGGAATTCATTCCGGACTAGATAGAAAGTGATGGAGAAACCAGTTGGCCCTTAACGTGATAAAAGGAGGTCAGAACGCCGAGAACGTTCTGGTCCGCATCGACCCCCTGGACTTGGAATCGCTGCCCGAGTCGGTATTGGCCCGCACCGAAGAAGCCTTCGGAAAGGGTGTCAGTCCACTGGAATCGGTCAACCAGATGCTAATCGACGTCCGCCGTGAAGGCGACGCCGCAGTTCTGCGCTACGCAAAGCTTCTGGACGGCTCGGACCTCGAAGACTTCCGGGTGACCAACGCCCAGATGGCCCAGGCCAGAGACTCTGTCAGCAAGGAACTTCGGGAGTCATTGGAACTTGCCGCCCAGCGGGTGCGCGACTTCCACGAAGCCACCATGCCCAGCAACTGGGTCGACCGCGAAAAAGGCCTGGGTGAATTGATTCGCCCCTTAGAGCGAGTTGGTCTTTATGCCCCCGGCGGCAGCGCCGCTTACCCCTCGACTGTGTTGATGACCGCTGTTCCAGCCAGGGTGGCCGGCGTCCGAGAGGTCATCCTCTGCACGCCGCCCCAATGGGGAGAAGCCCTGAACCCGGCAGTGATAGTCGCCGCTGAGATCGCCGGAGTGGACGCCCTGTATCAGGTGGGCGGAGTCCCCGCCATCGCCGCCATGGCCTACGGAACTGCCTCAGTTCCCAAGGTCGACAAGATCTGCGGCCCCGGCAACATCTTCGTTTCCTACGCCAAGAAGCTGGTCCAAGGCTCCGTCGACATCGACGGTGTCTTCGGCCCCACCGAGACCATCGTTCTGGCCGACAAGACCGCCAACGCTACCTTCTGCGCCGCCGACCTCATCGCGCAGGCGGAGCACGACCCGCTGGCCACCGCCATTTTGATCACCAACAACCAGGAGTTGATCAACCAGATTGATGCGGAAGTCGACCGGATGATTGCCGAACAGCCCCGGGGCGACGTCGCCCAGGCGGCGCTGGACCGTCAAGGTCGGGTGGTGTTGGTCGATTCGCTAGAAGAAGCCGTCGACCTGGTGAACCGCATCGCGCCCGAGCACCTATGCCTGCTGCTGGACGACCCCTGGTCCTGGGTCGACAAGATAAAACACGCCGGCGGCCTATTCCTGGGCGAGTTCTCGCCCGAGGTCATGGGTGACTACATCGCCGGCCCCAGTCACGTGATGCCCACTGGAGGCACTGCCAGATTCGGTTCCGCCTTGAGCGTGCACCACTTCCTGCGCACCATGCCGGTGGTCGGTCTCAGCCCCGCCGAGTTCCAGAAACTTGGCGGGGCTGCTGTGCACATCGCTGACGCCGAAGGGCTATCCGGTCACGCCAGCGCTATCCAAGTCAGGCTCGATTCCATCGCGAAGGGAGCCTGATATGACCCAAAAGAAGATGCCGTCCATGCTGCCCCACATCGAGGCGCTGGAGGCCTACGAGGGCGTTGACCCCATGGAGGTCATGGCCGAGCGGGCGGGGATATCCCCGGACAAGATCATCCGCCTCAACGGCAATGAGAATCCCTACGGCCCCTCGCCCAAGGTGGCCGCGGCGCTAGGCGAATACCCGAACTTCAATTATTATCCCGACCCCGACCAGCGTGGCCTGCGCCGGGTGCTGTCGGGCTACCTGAACGTTGAACCGGAAAAAATAATAGCGGGCAACGGCAGCGACGAGCTGATCGACCTGCTGCTGCGCATGTACGTGGGAGTGGGCGACAATGTGATCGTCCCGACCCCGACCTTCGGCATGTATTCGTTCTCCACGGGCATCTGCGGTGGCGAGACCATCGCGGTGGAACGGGACGACAAGTTCGAGATTGACTTGGAAGCCATGAAATCGGTCGTCACCGCCAAGAGCAAGATCATCTTTTTGACCTCGCCCAACAACCCGACCGGAAACATCGTCCCTGAGGCCCAGACCAGGGCCATGCTGGACACGGGACTGCTGGTGGTGATGGACGAGGCCTACTTCGAGTTCTGCGGCGATACGGCCATCCCGCTGCTCGCCGAGTACCCCAACCTGGTGGTGCTGCGAACCTTCAGCAAATGGGCGGGACTAGCGGGGTTGCGCATTGGCGTGGGCGCCATGGACCCGGACCTGGCCGCCACCATGATGGCCATGAAGCCACCCTACAACGTCAACCTGGCCGCTGAGGTGGCGCTGACCACGTCTTTGGAGGACACGCCGGGCCTGTTGGCGCGGGTGACCCAGATAGTCGACGAACGGGACCGCATGATGGAAAAACTGAAGCAGGTCCCCAACCTGACACCCTGGCCGTCACGGGCCAACTTCATCCTCTGCGAAGTGCCCGACGGACGGGGGAAAGAGATATTTGAGGGCCTCTGCAGCAGGGGAATCTTCCTGCGCTATTGGCCCAGTGGACGCCTAAAGAACTTTATCCGGACCAGCATCGGCCTCCCCCATGAGACCGACGCGGTCGTTGAGGCATTTAGAGAGCTGTGCGCCTAAGGGGAAGATGTGATGCCACCTAGAAGACCGGCTGCTAACAAGGGACGATCGGCGAATATCGAGCGAAAGACAAGCGAGACCGAGATTTCGCTGACGATAGACTTGGACGGCACCGGCGTTTATGACGTGGACACCGGCAACGGGTTCCTCGATCACATGGTGTCTCAAATATCCAGGCACGGCCTGATAGACATAACGCTCAAAGCCAAAGGAGACCTCCACACCGGCTGGCATCACTTGGTGGAGGACGTGGCCATCACCCTGGGAAGGGCGTTCAACGAAGCTCTGGGCGACTCCCGGGGTATTCGCCGCATGGGTCACGCCATGGTGCCCCTAGATGAAACGCTGGCCATGGTTGCGCTGGACTGCAGCGGCCGCGGTTATGCCGTGATCGAGACTACCCTGGACGACTCCATGGTGGAAACGTTGCCCGGCGCGTTGGTGAAACACTTCTTCGAGTCGTTCGCCTTGGAGGGGAAGATAAACCTCCACGCCAAGATTATCACCGGAGTCAGCCCCCACCACAAGGCCGAAGCCCTCTGCAAAGCCCTGGCCCGTTCCCTCCGCGACGCCTTGGAGCCAGACCCCCGCGCGCCGTCGACCATCCCCAGCACTAAGGGGACGCTTAGCGGCTAGTTCCGCGTGGCGACCCAGACAAAGTAGTGGCCGCCGCCTTTTTTGCCGCTGCGGGCTCGTGCTTTCACTACTTCGACCTTGAAGCCGGTCTTGAGTAGCCTTCGGGTGAACGCTGGGTCGGGGTCGGTGGACCAGATAGAGAGGACGCCTCGGGGCCGTAGGGCGGCGAAAGATGATTCCAGGCCCTTGGGGCTATAGATCCACTCGTTGCCTTCTTGAGTCATCGCCTGAGGGCCATTGTCGACGTCCAGCATGATGGCGTTGTAACCGCCCTTGGTAGTCCAGATCATCTGCGCGACATCTTCTACCTGGACCGTGACGCGATCGTCGTCTAGAGGATGGTCGGCCAGGTGGCCAAGGAACTCCCGGTTCCACTCCAGAACGTCGGGGATTATCTCCGAGACTATGACTTCGGCGTCGGCTTTAAGTTCGTCCAACGCTGCTCTCACGGTGTAGCCCAAGCCCAGGCCGCCGATCAGGACGCGCACAGCAGGGTGGTTGGTGACCTTCTCGCAGGCGAGTTTGGCCAGGGCGTCTTCCGAGCCATGGACCTGGCTGTTCATCAGCTCCTGGTTGTCAGCCTTGATCGAGAACTCATTGTCACGCTGATACAACCGAAGCTCAGTCCCGTTTCTGGAAGTTTTGGCGGTTCCAAGTAGCTTCCAGGGGATCATGTGTGGTTTTTTGGCATGGTTTTTGGTTGCAGGGTGGTGTTTTGTTTGTGGAGAGCGGAGGCCCCCATTCTTACCTTCCCCCGCTCACGGGGGAAGGGGGTTTGCCCCTATGGCGCCGATACGCTAGGCTGGTCGGCCTTTTCTGGCTATGAACTCGGGGAATGCGTCTTCTACTCCAAAACCTTTGACAACGTTGGTGAAGTCTTTTTCGTTCTGCCACATGCCTTCCAAGTTGGCGGTCATGTCCTTAAGCAGAATCTCTTTGACGCCGATCACCGAACCTCGGTGGTTCTTGGCGATCAGGGTGGCCATCTCCATGGTCTTAGCACGGAGCTCACTGGCAGGGACCAGGTGATTCAGCAGGCCTATCTGGAAGGCCTCTTCGGCCTCGACCACGCGGGCGGTGAACAGCAGTTCCTTGGCCTTGGGCCAGCCCACCTGGTTGGTCAGGGTCCAGGTGCAGTTGATGCGGCCGTAGGCCACTGCCAGGAACCGGAACTTGGTGTTCTCGCAGCCGACCCGGATATCGAGACACGATGCCAGCACCGCGCCTCCGCCGTAGGCCAGCCCGTTTATCATGCCGATGACCGGCTTGGGCGAGGCTGAAAGCTCGTACATCCAACGGGAGTGTTCACCTTGGCGGGCGTCTCGTTCCTCTTCGGTGCGGTTGCGGGCGTCTTCCCGCTGCTCGTGGATGTCGCCACCGGCGGAGAAAGCCTTGTTGCCGGTACCGGTGATGACTATGCAGCCGATATCATCGTCGGCGTTGGCCTCCACCACCGCGTCGCGGAGCTCGGTGTTCACAACGTGGTTCATGGCGTTCAACACCTCAGGCCGATTCATGGTGATGACTGCCACGCCTTCTTCGTTTTCCACCTGGATCGTTTCGTAAGTCATTTGCCCTCGTCCTAACCTTCCCCAGAGCAGGGGAAGGGATTTATAAAAATTCTAGTTGCCTCCCGATTCTACGGTTAGGCCAACGGTCAGTCAATTTAGGCTGACCGGGTCTCCGCTTATGATAAACTCCCATCGACTCTCAGGCGTGACCTGAAAACCGACTTTATTCCCGCATACCCCGGAGGTAATTGCATTGGCTCAGAAGATGAAGGCCGGCGATGCCGTTATTGAAATGCTACGGCAGGAAGGGGTCTCTCACATGTTCGGCATCGTGGGTTCGTCCTTCCTGGACATTCTGGACCCGCTTTACGACAGAGATGACATCAGATTCATCGGCGTAAGACACGAGCAGGGCGCTGCTTTGATGGCCGACGGCTACAGCCGCATCTCCGGCAAACCCAGCGTTTGTCTAGTGACCAACGGGCCCGGAGTCCTGAACCTGACCTATGGTATCGGCTCGGCCTACGTGGCCCACTCACCGGTGGTCGTGCTGGCGCCTTCAGCCTCCCGCAGCCACCAGAACCGCGACTCCACCCAGGAGTTCGATCAGGTCGCCCTCTTCAAGCCGATCACCAAGGCTGCCTTCGCCATCAACAAGATCGAGGTGTTGCCAGAAGCCCTGCGCCACGCCTTCCGCGTCGCCACCTCGGGCAAGATGGGCCCGGTGATGATCGATATACCCCGTGACCTGTTGCCTGGCGCGGAGATTGAGCTAGACCTGCTGGCGCCCAACGCCTACCGGCCCGGCCAGACCCGCTCCCGGGGAGACCAGGGCCTCATCGACAAAGCCGCCGCGGTGCTGTCAGCCGCCCAACGCCCGGTCATCCTGGCCGGCGGTGGAGTTCAGTGGAGCAACGCCGGCGACGAGGTCTGCCACATGGCAGAGCTGACTGGCGCCGCCATCGTCACCTCATACGGGCGGGCCGACGCCGTGCCCAACGACCATCCCAACTACCTGGGCCATCTAGGCCGCCTAGGGTCGCTCGAAGGCAGCGAAGCGGTGCGCCAAGCCGACACAATCCTGGCCGTGGGCACTCGACTCAGCCAGTCGACAACTTTTTACGACAACCGGTTCATCCCCGAGGACGCCAAGATCATCCAGATCGAGATCGACCCTCAGGAGATTGGACGCAACTACCCGGTGACTGTGGGTATCGAAGGTGACGCCAAAGGGGTGATGGAGGGTCTCTTAGAGAAGGTGCGAGAGCGCGAGCCCCGGCCCAACCAACAATGGGTCTCTGAGATTGGCGATTGGAACCACCGCCGGGCATCCCGGCTGCAGGACGAGGAGAAACTCTCCGGCCTGCCGATCAAGCCGCAGCGGGCCTACGCGGAACTCAGGAAGGTCATGCCCCGCAACGCCATCTTGGCGCTGGACGCCGGGCTGGCCCCCAACTACGGGCAGGACCGGCTGAACTACTATGAGCCACGGAGCCTGATAACCTCGCTGGACCTGGGTGGACTGGGATTCAGCTTCCCAGCGGCCATCGGCGCTAAGTTCGCTGCCCCCGACCGCCCGGTGATCAACTTCAACGGCGACGGAGGTTTTCTGTTCAACGCCCAGGAGTTCTCCACGGCGGTGCATTACAACCTGCCGCTGGTCACCGTCATCATGAACAACGGCATCTGGGGCTCGGAGAAGGCCTACCAGCGTTACGCCTTCGATGAGCGTTACGTGGGCGCCGACGTAACCAACCCCCGCTTCGACAAATACGCGGAGATCTTCGGTGGCGCCGGGTTCTACGTGGAGCGGCCAGAGGACATCGGGAACGCGCTTCAGGAAGCCCTGAACTGCGGCAAACCCAGCATCATCGAGATTCCCACCGACCCTGACGAGATGCCCCGCCCGGCGCGGTTGGCTGAAGTCCAAGCACCCCAAGGGTAAAACCGGCGGCCTGTCCGCTACGTGAGACAGAAAAATGGAACAAGTTATTCTGCCCGACGCCATAAGCCTGGAAGACGATGCCGTGGCAATTCTGTGGGAGGACGCCCATCGCAGCCCTTTTCCCCACCGGTACCTGCGGTTGGCCTGTCCCTGCGCCAATTGCGTGGACGAGATGAGCGGCAAGCGCACCCTCGATCCAGATACCGTGCCCCGGGAAGTGAAGGCCCTGGACCAGATGGCGGTTGGCAACTACGGGGTGCAGTTCTTGTGGAGCGACGCCCATTACACCGGCATCTACACCTATAAGGTGTTGCGCGCAGCCTGCCCCTGCATCATCTGCAGGGAGGCTAGGGCTTCGGCCAAGAATTCCAATGGCGGCTCGGGCAGTGAGTCCGGGGGCAGTTAGCGGGAGTCTTTGGCGGGCCGTTGGTCTCTGTTGCGCAATGGCTTCTCCAGAGACGCTTTGAACTTGGGGGACGTGAAGGTATTGGATTTGAAGGCGAAATTGGATAGCTGCCGTTCGGCCGGCTTGCCGCATTTCTCGCAGTTGGCCGGATCACCAGACTGCGAAACCGATCGCATCACCTCAAAATCGAGGCCGCAGCCACCGCAGTAATATTCATAAATGGGCATGGAAACCTCCTGACTCTTTGTCCATTTTAGACCCCACGGCAACGGGATGCACAGTTGCAAGAAACAAGAAATACCTGCCTTAACCAAGGCCTGCCACAAAACTATCATTCTGAGGAGCGCCGAAGGCCGACAAAGAATCTGCCAATCATCACCTTGGCAGACCCTTCGCTTCACTCAAGGTGACATGTTAGGAGCACCGTTCAATCTGGATACTAGGTATAATCGGTATTTCAGAGAAACCCGGCAAGCGGGATAACAAAAAGTCCCTTCCCCCTCGCAAGTGGAAGAATAGGTCCGACGAAGTCGGGACCCTAGACGCAGTTGGATATGGAGGCACTTCCAAGTTGAAGTCTGACTCCATCGAAGAGGGAACGCCCTCACCCTAGCCGTCTCCCATGCCTGGGAGAGGGAACTGCATACTAAAACGAACATGGAGAGATCATGGCTGAAACAACCGAGGTTGCAATCATTGGCGGCGGGGCGGCGGGCTGTGCCGTGGCCTACTACCTGGCCAAGTCCAGGGTGAGGTCAACCATCATCGAGCGCGAAGGCGTGGGCAACCAGGCCTCCGGCAACGCCGCCGGTGGGCTGAACCCGCTGACGGGCATTGGCATTCCCGGCCCCCTGGCCGCCTTTGGCTGGGAGTGTTTCCAACTCCATGCCGAGCTTTACCAAGGCCTGAAGGACGAGTCCGGTATCGATTATCAACACCGCACCGTGGGCAAGATTGACCTGGCTTTGGAAGAGTCGGACATCGACGGCCTGAAAGAGACTGCGCTTCGAATGGACGCAGTCGAAGGGTTCGAAGCCCATTGGATGGAACCCGATGAAGTCGCCAAGCTTGAGCCTAGAATCTCAACCAGCATCCTGGGCGGTATGTATGACCACGGCAACACCGCCGCCGACAGCCACAAGTTGACCAACGCGTTCGCGACGGCAGCGGGCACAACCATCCGCGAGGGCAATGTCCAGGGACTGGAAGGCAACGGCGGCAAGATAGACCGCGTGATCTTAGACGACGGCGAGATATCCTGCGGGCAAGTGGTTATGGCCATGGGGCCATGGTCACGGCGGGCCGAGTCCTGGTTGGACATCTACATCCCGGTGGACCCGCTCAAGGGCGAGATTCTGCGGCTGGAACTGGAAGGGGACCGCATCCAATACGACATCAGCGGCGGCGGAGCATCCATCTACCCCAAGCTGGACGGCCTCAACTGGTGCGGCACAACGGAAGACTGGAATGGCTTCGACCGCGAGAACTCTCAGGAAGTCGCCAAACAGATCCGCAAACGGCTGGCCCGCATCTTCCCCGCTCTAGGTGACGCCAAACTGGCGAAGCATACCACCTGCCTGCGTCCGGTCACACCCGATTGGCTGCCAGTCTTGGGGCAGGCGCCCGGCTGGGAAAACGTCTACCTGGCCACCGGCGCTGGCAAGAAGGGTATCCTGCTGGCCCCCGGCATCGGGAAGTCGGTCGCCGACCTGATGACCACCGGCGAGACCACCTTGTCCGTGCAAGGCTATTTCCCGGAGCGATTCGCCACCAATCTGGCCTAAATGATCAGATGCCTAAGAATATACGCATAACAACAGGCAGCGTGGTGGTTGATGCTGAGCTGAACGACACTCAAACTGCCGGCGCCGTTTGGGACGCCCTGCCTATACAGGGGAACGGCAGCACGTGGGGCGAGGAGATCTACTTCCGCATCCCCGTCAACGCCGAATTGGAGAACGGGCAAGAAGTGGTGGACCTCGGCGACCTGGGCTATTGGCCGCCCGGATAGGCCTTCTGTCTCTTCTTGGGCCTCACCCCGGCCAGACGGGGCGACGAGATCAGGCCCGCTAGCGAAGTCACGGTCATCGGCAAGATGACGGGCGACATCGAGGTATTGAAAGGGGTTTCTTCAGGCAGCCCGGTTGTGATCCGAGCGGTCTAACTCCCGAAGTGCGTCGTTAGGCTGGTGTCGCCAGATACGGCGATCAGGCCGTCGGCCATGGCCTGATCGAGGTTGTAACGCCCGTAGACCAGCAGGACGAATGTCTGAGTGTCACAGCCGAAGATGGTGTCGGGGCGCTTGTCGCTGGCGGACTCCATATACGCCTTCTCACCTCCACCGGCAACGATGTCATAGCTGCCTGGAACCGTGCCGGTCAGTTCAAACCTGAGCCGGGCGGTCTTGGGCATGCTCACTCCTGGGTCGAATAACCGCCCCACCACAAACACCGGAAACATCTCTATTATCGACGGCAGGCTCTCTGCAGACATCACCGGGGCCGCCTCCAGCCTGGATCGGATATCCCACTCGTGGACGATCAACTCAGTAAGACGCAGGTTCAAATAGGTCTCCACCGAGATGGTGCCAGCGGCGTGGTAGCAAAGTTTGTCTCGGTCCGCATCCGTCGCTTGGGCGAACACATCATCGAACCTGACCCGGCTGTCGTTGTACGCGGCCAGCACTTCTCCGCCCAAACTGGTCCTAAAATCGATGGCCACTTGGGCGTTGGCCCGCAACCGGGCCGCCATATCGCCCTCACCGGCGGGAGGCATTCCTTCAGGAGCCGAGCCGTCTCCACCGATTCCCCGGATGATGTTGGGCCCGAACCGATCAACCGCCCCGGTCAGGTGTGCCACCACGTCCTGGACTTCCCAGGCGTCACAGGCGCTCTCGGTCGCCCAGGCCTCGGGTTTCAGGGTTTTTAGGTAAACCCCGATTCGCGCCGATTCATCTTTGACCAACTGGGCCTTAGCCAATACCGAACCCATATGCTTGTCTCCTGCTGGGTTGCTTCCCGTTACTCTGTAATCCTCTTTACGTTGGCGGTATTATAGTGGCCTTCCAGCATTATTCAATCCGGAACGGCGTAGGAGGCGCGAAGTGGTATTAGGTTGGGCGATCATTGGGGCTGGGATGCATCCACATCAAAAACTGGCGCCGGCCATCGGAATCACACCGGACGCCGAGCTGATAGCAGTCTTGAGCCGGGACCAAGGGCGTGCAGATGCCTTTGCCGAGACTCACGGGGCCCTGGCCGGGTATTCGAAAATGGACGACTTGCTGGCCGACTCCCGCATCGACGCCGTTTTCGTGGCCTCGCCTAACGCCTCCCACTTGGGGCACACCACCCAGGCCGCCAAGGCTGGGAAACACGTGCTGTCGGAGAAGCCCATGGCCACCTCAGTGGACGACGCGTTGGCGATGGTCCAGGTATGCCAGGCCAACGGCGTGAAGCTGGGGCTGGGCTTTGAACTGCGCTTTCATCCAGCGCATCTATTGGCCAGAGATTTGGTGTCCCAGGGCAAGCTCGGCCGCATACGGCTGCTACAGGCCCACTGGGGCCGGGGCGAGAGGGGCGAGCCGGAGCACCAGCCCCGGTCCGGCCTGCGCAGCTGGTGGGAAAACCCGACGACCATGGGCGGAGGGTCGGTGATCATGGGCCTTGGCGTCCATGTGTTCGACTTGGTCCGCTACGTCATGGGCCAGGAAATCACAGAGGCCTTAGCCATGACCGACGGCCAGACCGACAGCCAGCCACTGGAGCACATCGCCAGCATGTCGCTGCGGCTCGTAGACGGCACCATTGCCAACGTCAGTTGTGGCCGGATGCTGCCAGACACGCTGAACAACTTCACCGTTTATGGCACCGACGGCCGATTCACCGGCACCGCCACCGTCTGGGAGGCCCGCATGGGCGCGGTAGAAGTAGTCAGCGAGACCGTCAACCAGACCGAAAGCTTCGAGTACGACTACCTGGCCAATTTCGTAGCCGAGTTGTCCGACTTCCACGCCGCATTAAATGAAGACCGGGAGCCCACCGCCACCGGCACTGACGGCCTGCGGAGTACGGAGATCAACTCAGCGGTGATCGAATCGGCGAAGACAGGCCGGACGATCAAGATTGAGCATCGGACAGTTTAGGCTCGAGGTATCAGAACCAGATCCGGTGGTAGCTAGGCCTCGAGAATCATGGCCAAATTAGATTGGACTAGAGACGAAACCATTTTGGCTTCAGACCTATATTTCAGGTTGAGAGACCGGGGGATTTTCAAGTCCTATGTCGAAATTGAGGAGCCAAGTATCTACTTAAGGACATTACCGATTTATCCAATTGCCGATAGACCTGATAACTTTCGTAATCACCCAGGCGCGTTAATGAAAATGAGTAATTTCCAAAGTATCGATCCCTCTTACACCTCCGGCGGACGTCGAGGGCTTATCCAGAGAAATCGCATTGCCAAGCTGTTTGGGATGACTTTGTAATCAATCAAGAGCACCTCAAGATCGTTGCGACCACGATTAGGAAAAACGCAGAAAACCTCGTCATGGCTAGCCGTGACAAAGAACCTAATGAAGACTCGATCATTGAGGGAACCCTACTTCAACGGAGCCATTGGTACAGGGGCGTAATCGCAACCTAGTCAAGAGGAAAAAGGACCAAGAACATAAACGATTCAGAAAACTTTCATGTGAGCTTTGCAACTTTAGTTTTGCTGAATTCTACGACTTCAAAATCGGAGAAGGTGTTATCGATTGACATAACAAAATTCCGTTATCCAAGATTTCACCGGGAACCAGCACAAAGCTAAATGACTTGGCTTTAGTTTGTTCCAATTGCCATCGAATGTTGCACAGAGGCGAAAACAAGAGATTTCTAACGATGACCGCCTAAAGGAATTGATCCAGGCCAATGGTTGACGGCCTGATGGCCCATTGCTACGATTCCGACGCCTAACAAAACGAAATAATTGAGGCTTTTGATATGACGACCACACAGCAGACCCAGGCGCAGGGGGCGTTGCGCGGTGTGCAGGTCTTGGATTTCGGCCAGTACATCCCCGGACCATTATTGGGCATGCTGCTCAGCGACCAGGGGGCAGATGTGATCAAGGTTGAGCGGCCCGGCGGGGACCCCGCCCGGAGTGAACCGGCCTTCGCCACTTGGAACCGGGGTAAACGCTCGGTGGTCATCGACCTGAAGACGCCCGAGGGGCAGGCCTCCGCCCAAGCGTTGGCCAAGAAGGCCGACATCGTCATTGAGAACTACCGGCCCGGCGTCGCCGACCGCCTTGGCATCGGCTACGAAACTCTGTCCAAAGGCAACCCCAACCTGCTTTATGTGTCCATCCCCGGCTTCGGTGAGGACAGCCCACACCGCAACGAACGCGGCTGGGAGGGCATCGTCTCGGCCTCCACCGGCACCTACCAGCCCTATGATGACACCGAAGAGCCGCTGTTCCTGCCGCTGCCCACGGCCAGCACATTCGCCGCCATCGTGTCTTCGGTATCTTTGACCATGGCATTGGTCGCCCGAGACCGCACCGGCAAGGGCCAGCGCATCGAAGTCCCGATGCACAGCGCCATGTTCTCGGCCATCGGGCGGCACCTAGTCAAGTTGCATGACATCGACCCGCCCGATCTCTTCGCCTGGCCGCGGAACATCATGGCCCACCAGTACGAGTGCGCCGACGGCCGTTACATCCAATCGCAGGGGATGTACCAGGTGTTCGTGGGCTCATTGATGAACGCCGCTGGACATCCCGACTGGACCGAAGAACTGGAAAGTCTCTACTACGTACCGGTTTCCGAGGAAACTATCGCCATGTGGAAGGACCGTTTCGAGAAAATGTTCCTGGAGCGGACCGCCAAGCAATGGGAGGACGACATCGCCGCGGCGAGGGGCGTCGGAACCATCTGCAAGACCATCGACGAATGGCTCGTCCATCCCCATGCCCTCGAAAGTAATATGGTGACCGAGCTCGACGACTCTCAATACGGGAAGATGAAGCAACCCGGCGTCCAGGTGCGATTGAGGGGAACACCCGGCGCCATCCAGGGCCGAGCCCCGACTTTGGGAGAGCATACCGCAGAGATTTTGGCAGAGGTGAACGCTCCTGGGCGGGCCGTGACCTTCCACAACAAGGACGAGAACATCTTGGGCGCCCTGGAAGGGATACGAGTGCTGGACCTGTGCATCGTCCTGGCCGGGCCGACCTGCGGACGCACGTTGGGCGAGTTCGGCGCGGAGGTTATCAAGATCGATGACCCGTCGCGCCCTTACGATATTTCGGGAAACACCGACGTAAACCGGGGCAAGCGCAGCATCAATATCAATCTCAAAACCCCTGAGGGACTGGCTGTTTTCTATAAGCTGCTCGAGACCGCAGACGTTGTGGTCGAGAACAGCCGTGCGGCCACACTGGCCCGATTGGGCATCAGCTACGAACAGATGAAGGCGCACAAGCCCGGCATCATCCACGCCTCGCTGAACGCCTTTGGCTATGACGGTCCCTGGGCCGAAAGGCCAGGCTGGGAGCAACTGGCCCAAGCCACCAGTGGTATCCAGGTGCGGCGCGGCGGTCGTGATGGAACCCCAAAACTGCTGCCTTACCCCATGAACGACTATGGCACCGGGTTGATGGGCGCATACGCCGTGGCCTTGGCCGTTCACGAACGCAACCGCACCGGCGAGGGACAGACAGTAAACAGCGGCCTGGCATTGACCGCCGGCCTGCTGCAGTCGCCCTATTTCCTTGATTACGAAGGCCATCAGAGGAATGAGCCTGAGGGTCTGGGCGTCCGCGGGTTCTCCGCCAAGTCCCGCCTCTATGAGGCCGCTGACGGTTGGATGTACTTCCACTGTCCCGACGACGGGGCCTGGGGAAAGTTCACTGCCCTTCCTGAGTTCGGGGAGCTGGACGATGCTACCGACGATGCGCTGACCCAGTCTCTATCAAGGATCTTGGTAGGGAGAACACGAGAGGACTGGGCAGGCATCATCAACCCCACCGGCGTCAGCGTGATGGCCAACCGGTTCGTGGAGGATTTCCGGAACGATCCGGACATCCGCGCAGCCGGGCTCGTAGTTACCCGGAACCATCCCGGAATCGGCCAGGCCGATCACATAGGCAGCGTGGCCAAACTCTCCGAGACACCCATGCGGGTCGGCAGGCCCACGCCCTTACTGGGGGCGGAGACCGACGAGATTCTCAGCGAGGCGGGCTACACCGGGGAGCAGATAGAGTCCTTGAAACTAGCTGGGGCAGTAGTCCAGCACCAGGTGTAAAGAAATCGCGAGGGGAAGCCCCACTTCGTCCTTCCTAAAAAGGCAGGCTGAGTGGATTCTGGATTCCGCTGGAAGGACGAAATTAATCCCCTCTCTTGTCATCCTTCCGCGCAACGGGGGAGGGTTAGTTGGGATGACGACTCTGAACGAATCATCTAACAACGAAAAAGAGGCCCGGTATTCGATCGAGCAGAATTCCGTGTGGCAGACACCTTTGGAACGTGCTAAACTGGCGCGACACTTGTTAGGCGCAACCTCAGGTAGAAGAGGTCCCATTGCTCCGCATCTACAACACCCTGGCAAAGAAAGTTGAAGAGATTCAGCCGGCCACGCCAGGGATCATCCAAATGTACACCTGCGGTCCCACCGTGTACCGTGACGCCCATATCGGGAACCTGCGCACCTATCTAATGGCTGATTGGGTCCGCCGTTCTTTGATTCACAGCGGCATGCAGGTAACCCACATCAAGAACATCACCGACGTCGGTCACATGCGTCAAGAATTGGCGGAAGCCGGCGGCGACAAGATGATCATGGCCGCCCTGGCTGAGGGCAAGACCATCCAAGAGATCGCCGACGTGTATGCCGGGCGGTTTTTCCGCGACGAAGCCCGTCTCAACATCATGGAAGCAACGGTTTTCCCTTGGGCCAGCCACCACATCCCGGAAATGATAACTATCAATGAAGCGTTGGTGGCCAATGGCCATGCCTACGAGAAGGGCGGCAACCTGTACTTCGATGTACCTTCCTTCGACGGCTACGGCAAGCTCTCCAACAACATCGGCGGCGACCTGCTTGAAGGCGTTCGTTCCGAGGCCGACCCGCTGAAGCGCGACCCCAGAGATTTCACCCTCTGGAAGGCTGCAGAGCCAGGCCGCGACGTCAAGTGGGACAGCCCCTGGGGCGAAGGTTTCCCCGGCTGGCACATCGAGTGTTCGGCCATGGCCTCCAAGTACCTGGGGGAGAGTTTCGACATCCACACCGGTGGCGTCGACAACGTATTTCCCCATCACGAAGACGAGATCGCCCAGAGCGAAGCCGCCTTCGGCAACCAGCACGTCAACTACTGGATCCACGCCCAGCACCTGCTAGCAGACGGCGCCAAGATGGCCAAATCGGCCGGCAACGTCTTCCTCATCGAGGAACTGATCGAACGTGGATTCTCGCCGCTTTCGTTCCGCTATCTATGCATGACGGTCCGGTACCGCCACCGCATGAATTTCACCTTCACATCGCTGAAGGCCGCGGAAAAGGCCCTGACCAACCTGCGGCATCGGATGTGGCTCTGGAGCCAGGAGCAAGCGGACAACGGCCACGCCGCCAGATACGCAAGCGAGATCGATGAATACCAGCGCCGGTTCTGGGACGCCGTCGAGTCGGACTTGGACCTGCCCACAGCGCTCTCCCTGACGTGGGAGTTGGTGCGTTCGGGACTTCCCGGCCGGGTCAAGATGGACCTGCTATTGGTATTCGACGAGATATTCGGCCTGGAACTGGACAAAGCCCCAGCCGAAAACTCTGTGACGGAAGATGTCATCACCACGCTCCAGATACGTGGCGGACATCGGGAGCAGTCCGACTTTGCCACCGCGGACTCGATCCGAGGCCAGCTTGCCTCTGACGGTTATCTGGTTGAAGACACAGCCGGTGGGACGCGGGTCAGACCTAAGACTCCCCTGGAACTACGGCAGGAAAAGTGGGCTTCGGTGTCATCATCACGTGAGATCAAGTCCTATCTGGACCAGCCCGCCGAGTTGGATTTCACGTACATATTAAACGCGTATGGGTATCCCAGCGACGTAAAACGCTGTATTGAAGGAATGCTCAATCATTCCGGCGACCACAAGGTTGAAGCCATCGTGGTCGACAACGGCTCCACCGACGGCACCGGGGAGTTGCTGGAGGGGATGCTGACCCAGCACCCGGAACTACGGGTCGTCCACTGCGACCACGTAATCGGCGACGCTGCTAGCAAGAACATCGGCCTGATGCAGAGCCGCGGCCGGAACATCGTGGTCATGGACGGCTCAGCGGAGATCACCGGTAACATCCTAGACTCCATCAATCAGCAACTAAGCGACCCCACGGTGGGCATTTTTGGCCCCTGGGGTTTGAGCACACCCGACATGCAGCACTTCCACGAAGAGGTCGACAGCGGCGACGCCGACGCTATGCAGGCTTATTGCATGGCTTTTCGCCGTGAAGAGATCAACAACGTGGGGCTAATGCGGGAATGCTTCCGGTTCTACCGTAACTTGGACATCGATTATTGCTTCCAGTTCAAGGACAAGGGTTTCCGGGTGGTCGCGGACGCGAGCCTGCCGTTGGTCCGCCACGAACACCGCCAATGGACGGAGTTGGACGACAACCAGCGGGACGAGTTGAGCAGGAAGAACTTTGGGCGGTTCCTGAAACGCTGGGGCAACCGGCCCGACCTGCTGATCGCCGCTGATGCCGTAGGGTTCGAGAACCAACACAAATTCCACCATTAGACTGGGACCTGGGTTCTGGCAATTAGCCCGTCGAACCCTGGACACTTGGGCCATATTTTTTAGCAAATCGGCTCCGCCTCAACGGTTTCCAATCACCCATTCCCAAATTGCCTTTGCCTGAATTCTCGACTCAGGGATGAAAACTCGCGTTTTTCCCATAAACATCACCGATAAACCGACCCAAAATTGTTTTGATTTATCCATACTTTACATAACGATTCGTATTTATTGTCGCCGAAGTTGGTTGTATAACTTCATATTCCTTGCCAAATCATCCATATTTGTAGGATCTTGATATCATCCCTATCATGCGATATTCATCATCATCCATTATCCAAAACTCACGCTTGACGCCGTGCCTGGCCGGTGCTAGATTCCGTGCAGGTTCAGCAATCGATTTACTGCCCTCTGGCACCGTCCTGAGGAACGTCTAACCAATGTCCGAGATTGCCGAAAGACTATTGGCTGGCGAACAAAGGGCGCTATCAAGGTTGATAACCTTGTTGGAAAGGAGGGACCCGGCAGCCGCCGAGGCGATGAAGGTGGTTGACGGGCATACGGGAAGGGCTTACACGGTGGGGATCACCGGCCCGCCCGGAGCAGGAAAAAGCACCATTGTTGACCAACTGACGCAGTCGGTGCGTTCGACAGGCTCAACAGTAGGCATCATAGCTGTCGATCCCACCAGCCCATTCAGTGGCGGTGCAATCTTGGGCGACCGAATCCGGATGCAGCGCCACTACTTGGATTCCGGGGTCTATATCCGCAGCGTGGCCACGCGGGGCCAATCGGGTGGGTTGCCTCGGATCGTCAAGAGTATGGTCCGGGCGCTTGACGCCGCCGGAACCGACCTGATATTGGTCGAGACGGTGGGTGTCGGGCAGACCGAACTGGGCATCATCAGCGTGGCGGACACTGTCTTGGTAGCGATGAACCCCGAGTCGGGAGACGCGATCCAGACACTGAAAGCCGGAGTGATGGAGATCGCAGACATATTCTTGGTAAACAAGGCGGACCGAGATGGGGCAAACCAGATGGCTACCGCCATCACAGGAATGCTCCACATGGCCCTAACCAGTCCCTGGTGGAGTCCGCCGGTGTTGCTGACAACTGCACATACTGGAGAGGGAATAGAGGATCTCTGGGAGAAGATACAGGACCACCGGGAATTTCAGACCACCAGCGGAGAACTTGAAAAACGCCGCGGAAGACAGCGCAAACAGGAGTTCTTGGAGGCGGTGGAAGAGGCGTTGGCGCAGCGTCTTCGCAACAAGGTGAAAAATGACCCAGACCTAAATGCTACTTTGGAGAAGGTAGCGGCGAAAGAGACCGACCCTTACTCCGCCGCTTCGGAGTACTTGGAGTCTTCTCTTTTTTCGGCAGACTGGCTTAACACACCGTAGGCGTGCCCTCCGTAGGGGGGATTCTACCGATACACGGGTGCCGCCGGGTAACTCCACAGGACCTTCCCTGGGCAAACTGCCCCCTCAGCGGGGCCGGGGAGAATATTCTTTCCGATTCGCGGACGTGGAGAATCGAAATGTCAGTTCTAGGCGTTGATTTAAGGGCCTCTCGTAAAAAGCCCTCCTCGATAGCAATATTGGATTCCCAATCTCATCTGACCAAGCTAGGCAGCTTCCACGAAGACAGCGAATTCCTCAAGATGCTGGACGACATCAGCCCAGACCTGGTCGCCATCGGCGCTCCTTTGAACCTGCCGTCCGGCTTCTGTTGTTTGGACCAGACCTGTTCGTGCCATTTTTCGGTGCCCAATCGGAAGGGCCGCCTGCTTGAACTTGAGTTGGCCAAGATGGGGATCAGTTGTTTCTATACCAACAAAGGTTCAATCATCAGAGAACTTATCTACCGTGGCATCTTCCTGAGCAAGACGCTGAGGGAAGCGGGCCACAACGTGATCGAAGTGTATCCCCACGCCACCAAGATGTTGCTCTTTGGCGACAAGGTGCCCCCAAAGAATAGCGCCGTCAGCGTGAGCTACATGATCGGCCACCTAACGCCCCTGGTCTCAGGGATGGAAGAACACGCCAACGACCTTGACCGCAACACGTGCGACGCAATCGTCAACGCCTACACCGGGCAGTTACACGCTCAGTCCAATACCGATATACTGGGCGACCCGGAGGAGGGCATCCTGGTGCTGCCCAAGCTCCCGAACTAAGCCGGGGCGCCAGACCCCGTTACAGGGCCAACCAAAAGGCTCTGACCCAGATTTAAATCCGGGTCGGGGCCTTTTTATTTAGGGGCCAGGTGGCCCTCTGGTTAGGGGAGCTTTGTGGGTTGTCTCTCCTGATAGGGCCACTTATGGTGGTCTAGACGTAAATATGAATAGAGAGGGTGAGGATTTGACGGCGGGGAGGCCGTGGCCACTCTGAGGAGGTGTGACAATTGGAACTACACATTTATGGACGCAATCTGGAAATTTCCGATAGGACCCGGAAGCACGTGGAAAGCAAACTGGACCAGATTAACCGCCACCTTCCGGGAATCTCGAATGCGACTGTGGAGTTGGCCTACGAGGCTACCCGGTCGCACAACGACCGGGTAGTGGCGCAGATGACCCTGCACGTGGGCCGGACACTGCTTCGGGCCCAACAACGGGACGCCAACGAGACCACTGCTATAAATTCCGTGGCCAAGGCGCTGGACCAGCAGGTCAAACGCTTCAAGAGCCATACCTACCGCAGCGAGCGGGGCCGTCTGGCTGGCAGGGATGCCACTGAGGAAGCTTTTGCCGACAAACTGGAGCCAGCCTTCAGTAACAGCACGTCGGTGATGGATGAGGTGTTCGCAAACAACCAGGTGGTCCGGCTGAAAGAGTTTGAGATGGAGCCCACCAGCGTGGACGAGGCGGCGGCCCAGATGCGGCTACTAGGCCACGATTTCTATATGTTCTTGGACTCCGAGACCGACAAGCACAGCGTCTTGTATCTGCTAGGGGACGGGAATTACGGAATGATTCAGCCCAGGTAGGCCCGAACCAGCACATCAAAAAAACGCAGACTTCCAACCTAAGGGAGTCCGCGGTTTTTTGTCGTTTGGCTAGATCCGTTTACTTAGAGTTGCTGTCTCCGTTGCCACCGCCCCCCATGCCCATGAAATTGCCCAGCATGGATGTGAACTCCATGGGGAAGATCCATTTGGTGGACGGGCTGTCGCCCAGGGATTTCAGCGTCTCGAAGTACTGGAGGCTCATGGTGCGGCCATCTGCAGTGCTGGCAGCACCATTGATGCGCTCGAGGGCTTCACTGAAACCATTGGCCCGGAGCACGGCTGCTTGCTGCTCACCTTCAGCACGGAGAATCTCCGACTGGCGGACGGCCTCGGCTGTAAGGATGGCGGCCTGTTTCTCGCCTTCGGCGATGTTGATCTGAGACTGTCGGGCGCCTTCGGATTCGGTGATCTCCGCGGTCTTGATGGCCTCCGCCGATTTCTCCCGTTCCATGGCCGCCTTGACGCCGGGAGGCGGGTCGATCTCGTTGATCTCCACCTGGGATATCTTTACTCCCCAACGTTCGGTGACCTCGTCCATCCGGACCTGGAGGGCGTCCCTGATCCGCTCTCTCTCCGCCAGGGCGTCGGACAGTGTGGTGGCGCCGATCACGGCCCTCAAGGTGGCGAAGGCCAAGTTGACCACGGCCAGCTCGAAGTTCTGGACCTCCAACACTGCGCGCTCAGCGTACTCTTCCATCACCCGGTAGTAGATGACGAAGTCCATGTCCACCACCACGTTGTCCGCGGTGATGTACTTCTGGGTAGGGACGCGGGTAACCCGCTCTCTAAGGTCAACCTTGGTCCCGTGGTAAACCAAGGGCATCAGGAAATGCAATCCGGACCGACGAGTCCCCGTGAAGGTGCCGAACTTCTGCACGACCAATCTTTGGTACTGCTGTACTAGTATCAGACCGAATGCCATGTTTTCCTCCCTATTTGCCGGGCGTTGAACTGAGTAGTAGTGCGGCAGAATATATTACGAGTTATTTTCCATATCTGGATCACTTTGTCGAAAAACAGTCAAGACCAGGCCGTTTACGCTCCTGACTTCAACCGGTTCGCCGATGGAAATCACACTATCATCTTCACTAATAGCTGTCCAGGTTTCGTTTCCCACCAAAACGACCCCCCTAGGCGTGAGTTCTCCGGTCACCGTGCCTTGCATGCCGGCCAGAGCCAGCGCCTTCTCCGGGGGTCCTTGTTTTCTTGACTGATAAGCCAACCCCACCACATATGCCAACGCCAGCGCAACCACTCCACCCGTGCTTGAAAGTAGCCACCGGCTCACTTCTATGGTTGGCATTGTTGGCGAGGCGTCACCGAACTGGGTGAACAGGATTAGGCCTCCTACAATGAGGCTAACGACGGCGCCCACGCCCAATATCCCGAACCCGGCCACAACTATTTCAAGCACAGTCAGCACCGTAGCTAAAATAACGAACACTACCCCGGCCCAGTTGACCGGCAAGTTGCCCACAGCCAAGAACGCCAGCAGCAGGCAGATCACCCCCACTACCCCTGCAGCTATCAGCCCCGGGTTGAACATCTCCACCACTATGCCCAGCCCACCCACAGTCAGCAGTATGAACGACACGTTGGGGTCCGATATGAACTCAAGGAAGTGCTCCAGGATGTTCTTGCTGAAGGGGCGTCGCTCCAATCCCCTGGTCTGAAGTTCAACGATCCCAACCGACGTGTCCGCGGTCAGGCCGTCCAGCTTGGCCAGCAAGTCTTCCAGGTTATCGGCAATCAAGTCCACCACGTTGTCCGCCAGGGCTTCCTGGGCAGAGTAGGAGGCCGCTGAACGGACCGTCTCCTCCAGCTTGTCCTGGTTCCTGCCACGGGTCTGGGCGATGCTCCTGATCAGGGCCGCGGCGTCGTTCTCGATCTTGCTGGCAAGGGTAACTTCCAGATCTTGGCCGGTCGATGAAATGGGGGTTGCGGCGCCGATGTTGGTGCCAGAGGCCATCACCGCAAAGTTGGCCGCTGCTGTGATGAACGTCCCCGCTGACCCGGCCCTGGCGCCCTTGGGCGAAACAAAGACCGCCACCGGCACCGGCGATTCCAAAAGCAGCTCGACTATCTCTCTGGTGGAGCTAAGGAGTCCGCCGGGGGTGTCTAGTTGGATGACTAGGAGTTCCGCGCCGTCTTCTTCGGCCCGGTCGATAGCCCTGGATATGAAGCCCTCTTTGACCGGGTTGATTATTCCGTCTACGGTCATAACCAGGGCGTGGGAGGAGTTGGGCTGTCGGGCGCCGGCCAACACCGGCCCAAGCATGCCGGTGACGAGCATGCCAATGAACAAGAACACTAAAGAGATACGGACCATTCGGAGCCGCTGGGTCATACGATCCACTGTCTTGTTGGGGCCGTTTATCTGATGTGAACCGGTGCCAGTGTCCGGTTTAGACCGGGGTACCGGTCTCTGCCATCGTTACCTCGGATTCAACGGCCACTAGCTGATCAGGAAAGAACATCCCCGCCGGCTCGGGCGACTTTGCCATCCGCGCCAGCAGCGGGTTGACCAGACGCAACACCCCGCCCAGGGTCGGATGGCCCGCGATCTTTCCAATCATAGAGCTGTGCCAGTCAAATGAAACCTCGGGGGAGTCGGCCAACTCCGCGATGAACCCATTGTTGCTGGCCTGGTGGATCAGGGAACTGATGTGGCTGTCACCCAGGTACTCGAACATCCGGCGGGCAGAGTAGCCAACTTCCAATTCAGTTGAAAGTAGGTTCTTCCATTCTTTCTGGTAGACGCCCAAGTGGTTGGCGGACAGCTTGTCTTCACTCAGAGCCTGGTGCAACGCGCCTGAGGCGACTTCGCTGGCCAGCAGGGAGTAGAAGATGCCGCCTCCGGTGGTCGGCTTTACCTGGCCGGCGGCGTCGCCCACGACCAATACCCGGTCAGTGTAGGTCTTGCGCAGCGGCCGCAGGGGGATGCCCCAGCAGACCGGTTTGTTCACAGTCTCGGTGATCTTCCCCTCTGCCTCTCTAGCGGAGATGAAACTGACGAATTTTTCCGGCGCGTTCTTGCGCACCAACAGGCCAGCCAAGGCGATTCCGGGCTCTGTCGGGACCAGCCAAGCAAAGAACCCTGGGGCAATATCACGGCCCAAATATACCTCAATTTCATCGATGTTTTCGGTCCGCACCAGGGCTTGGATACCCACTACATAATCGGACGGTTCGCCCAGCCCCAGTTGGCGATTCAGTTGGGATCCGAACCCTGCGGCCAAAACCAGCGTTCGGGCTTTGATCGAGCCATCATCGGTCGTCACCGAAATCCAGTCTTTGTGCTGCTCCAGGTCCACCACGCGGCGGCCTAGCAGGTACTCGGCGCCGGCCTCCCTGGCCCGGTCGGCAAATGAAGAGACGTAGGCCACCCGGTTAACCACCCGGGCAACTGGGAGCGGCGTTTCAAACCTGACAACCTCGCCTGAGGGAGCAATCACGCTGGCCGCATTGATCTCACGGTAGACCAGGGCAGGGTCAATGGGGTGACGACGAAAGCATTCTTCACCTACAAGACCGGTGCAGAGCTTGTCGCCGATGTTTTCTCTGGAGTCAATGACCGTAACACCGTAACCCTTTGACGCCAGGGAGAGGGCTGCGTTATTTCCGGCAGGACCGGCGCCCACCACTATCACATCTTGCAATTCGAGTGTACCTCAATAATACCCAGGTAAATTGACCATGGGTTGGGGATTTTGCTACGCGGGGATTATACTCCCGGGCCGCACCTGGGGACATACAAAACCGCACGCCAGTTCATCAGTTATTGTAAACCTGGCCATGGCAAGCAACCGTGCAATCCAGTGAAAATTTCACGCCTTGACAACGCCTGGGCCCGGTGTATAATTTGGCCTGAATAATAATTGGTCTGACCACTTTTGCAGAGCAGGATATTTCCCAGTTGTATGCAGTCTGGATTGCAAAACCTAGAGGGCAAGCGGCTCCACGAAGCCATCGTCCAGCGGTTCCACGCGTTGATACAGCAAGGGACCCTGGAACATGGCGCCAAATTGCCTGCGGAGCGAGTACTGGCCGAGCAGCTAAAAGTTAGCCGCGGCTCGGTTAGAGAGGCTATCAGGACATTGGAACTTCAGGGCCTGGTGGTGAGCAAACACGGATCGGGAACGTTCATCGACACCCAGAGCCTGAGCGCCGTAGCTACCCTAATGACTTCGTCACTCGGGGCCAGCGATGCCCAACTACATGACATCTTTGAGGTCCGCCACCTACTTGAGCCACAACTGGCGGCGTTGGCGGCGCAGCGGGCAACACCGGAGGACGTAGAGCGGTTGGCATCCATCTTGGTTGAACAGCAACAGCAGATCATAGAGGGCGAGACTGGCGTCGACGCCGACACCGAGTTCCACTTCGCCCTGGCAACCTCCACCCACAACACCGCGCTGGTGAAAGTGGTGAGCGCCGTTGAGGACGTGTTGCGCCAGTCGCGTGACCAATCCCTGCAGCAACCGGGGAGACCCCAACGGTCGTTGGAGTCCCACCGTGAGATATTGGAGATGGTTCGAACTGGAGACCATACGGGAGCCCGGTCGGCAATGGAACATCATCTGACCGCAGTGGAGCCCTCTGCAGTGTATCCCAACGCGGCCGCAAAAGTTAGAAATAGATGATTAAACCGTAGACAATAGGAACCTGATAACCAAAAGCTAAGGAGGAGACCTATGGCTACCCTAGCCGTGGAGGTGGTGTACCGGGGCATATTCCAGCGCACGCTGGCCCGGAACATCGTCCGACAAATTGTTTTCGCCGCCCGGAAGGACGACAAGATTGGCACCGCCTTTGGCCGTTACAGTGACTCTCCCGAAAGAAATGGCATCCCTGCCAAGCAATTCGCGATCGTCTGCGACACAGCCCTTGAACTGGAAGAGAGCCTTGCAGTTTACGAGGCTTCCAACGTCGACGTAACCATCAATCTAGATGACACGTTGTGCAAAGGACTGGAGTCCTGGGCCTGGTACGGCCTCCAACCCATCAATGAACTGACCCGGGATGGCGGCACTCTGATCGTAACTTCACGCCAGGACGCCGATTCCTTGATGGAAGACATCCACCAGAAGGACACGGCATACGACCTGGCCATCATCCCCAGCACCGTGAGCTTCTCCGGTCTCTGGGTCTACAAAGATGACCACACCGACATGCGCGTACTAGGCACCCTGTGTAAGGTCTGCCCCGGGCTGGTTAGCCTCGAGGCCATGCTGGAGTCCGCCCAGGAACAGACCGGAAACGAAACCAAGGTTGCCTCGATCCAACGGGCGTTTGATCGCACCACCACCCGTCCCGTTGAGCCAGGCGAGGGCAATGACGAGACCCCATTCAGTTTCGATCTGCCCGGTTGGAAGAACATGGAAGAGGGCCTGGTCATCCGCGCGATTCCCGAGGGCACAGGATACGATGGCGGCGAAAAGGGTTACACCCCCGGTCGAAGCGATGTCTTCAAGAAGTGGAGCACCCGGTCCATGCGGCCGGTCATCAACTTCGAGACCTGCATCAAGTGCACCCTTTGCTGGCTGCAGTGCCCCGACACCTGCTTCGACGTAACCCCCGACGGCCTGTATGACGCCAACATGGAGTCATGCTGCGGCTGCGGTGTCTGCGAAGCCGTTTGCCCGGTGCCCGACTGCGTGACCATGGTCGGTGAACCCGAATTCAACGACAACGCCAGCCAATGGAAAGCTTGGACAGCCGACAAAGAAGGCTATAACAAGTGGATGACTGCCTTGGTCGACAAACAGAAGGCCGAGACGAGGACCCACGGTTTCCATCACATCGGTGGCTACGATGAAGAGATTAAAGCGGAGGAAGCCTAATGGCTACCGTACAGTCAAAACCCTACGCAGAGTCCAAGGAGGAACTGATCAGCGGCAGTGAGGCCATCGGCATCGCCTGTGCCCTCGCTGACGTTGACGTTATCACCGCATATCCCATCCGGCCCTACGACACGGTAATGCAATACGTGTCCCGTCTAAAGGCCGACGGCAACTTCGACTTCGATTTCATTGTTGCCGAGAGTGAGCACTCCCAGTTTGAGATCGTGAAGCACGCCTCCGCCGTGGGCGCACGTACCTTCACCGGTTCCAGTGGCGTGGGCTGGTTCTACGCCTTTGAAGCCATCACAGTCACCGCCGGGCTCCGCATGCCCGTGGTGGCCATGGTCGGCAACCGGGCGTTGGATGACCCCGGCGCATTCGGTGTTGAGCACAACGACGCAATGGCCGTCCGCGACTTGGGCTGGCACCTTTACTGGGTCGCCACCGCTCAAGAGGCCTTGGACATGGCCTTGCTGGCTTGGAAAGTGGCGGAAGACCACAGGGTCCTGCTGCCCTTTGCTCTAAGCTGCGACGGCTCGTTCCTGACTCACTCGCAGGCTATCGTGCAAGTCCCCTCTCAAGACCAGGTAGACAAATTCCTGCCCCCCTATACGCGGGGCACACTGCAACTTCACCCCGACAATCCCATCACTATAGCCCCTCAGGTGAACGAGGACTGGCTGATGGAGATCCGCAAGCAGACCGATGAGGCCATGCGCCGGACGTCGGAAGTGATCAAAGAAGCCTATGAAGAGTTCCGGGAGATATTCGGGCGGGGTGACCCCAGTCCGTTCATCGAAGAATACATGTGCGAAGACGCGGAGATCATCTTGGTGGGAATGGGCACCCTTGCCATGCCGACTAGGGTTGCCGTCCGCCGCATGAGGGAGGCCGGCAAGAAGGTTGGGTTCGTGCGGATCAAATTCTTCAGGCCCTTCCCGGCTGAAGAACTCCAAGCAGCTCTGGGCAAGGCCAAGGGCGTGGCGGTCATCGATCGTGACTACTCCTACGGCTCGCCGTCTTACGGCGGAGTCCTGTTCCATGAACTACGTTCTACGATGTACAACTCGGACGACCGCCCCATAATGTTGAACTTCATCGCCGGGCTGGGCGGACGGGAAGTCATGGTCCGTGACATAGATCAGATCGTTGAAACCACCCAAAAAGCCATTGACACCGGTAAAATCGAACAAGAGACCACCTGGGTCGCGGTAAGGGAGCAATAGAAATGGCTACTGTGCAAGACCTTCCCCAGATAAGGGGAGTTAAGAATATCCCGGTGGAGGAGTTCTACTCTTCCGGTCACCGGACCTGCCAGGGCTGCGAATCTGCCTTGGTGATGCGGCTGATGATCAAGGCCGCCGGACAAAGGACCATCGTGCTGGGCAGCACCGGCTGCATGTACGTGGCCAACACCACCTACTACAGCACGCCTTGGGTAGTGCCATGGATGCACACTCAGCTTGGCTCCGCGGGCTCTGCCGCCACCGGCACCGCCGCGGGTCTGGCTTCCATGATGCGCAAGGGCAAGATGCAGGAAGAGCCGATCAACGTCATCGCCTTCTGCGGCGACGGCGGCGGAGTGGACATGGGGCTGTCAGCCCTGTCCGCGGCGCTGCAGCACGATGAGTACAACCTGCTGGTCGTTTGCTACGACAATGAGTCCTATGCCAACACCGACATCCAGGTCTCGGGCAGCTCTCCCTACGGAGTGAACTCCACGTTCAGCCCTCCAGGGAAGGAGATCCGGAACTTGAACACCCGCTGGAAGAAGAACATGGCGCCGATGATGGCTGTCGGCCACCCCAACATGAAGTACGTTGCCACGGCGTGTGCTTCCTACGGGTTGGACTTCAACAACAAGGTGCGCCGCGCACTGACCACCGGCGGACCCACCTTCATCCACTGCATAGACCCTTGCCCCAAGGGTTGGGATTATGACCCCAAGTACTCCCACGAGTTGGGGATGCTGGCCATCGAGACAGGCCTGTGGGTCCAATACGAGATCATCGACGGCGAACTGATTCTTAACGGGCCCAGCCGCGCCATTGCCAAGGGTATCCGCAAGCGCAAGCCTGTGGAAGAATACCTGATGCGTCAGGGCCGCTTCGCCCACTTCCTCCCTGAGGACATCAGGTTGTTCCAGGACAAGATCGAGGAGACTTGGGAGAACTGGTGGATCCCCGGCCTAATCCCCATAACCCCCGGCCAGGACGACGACTCTGGCGGCGACACCGAGTAAAGTCAGTCATCGCCGGTAGTTAGCTAACAAAAGAGGGAGGGGGGACAATGTTCGCCCCTTCTTCTTTTTGGATGTCCATCGAGAGCTGCTAATTCTCTATCATTTTGAGGAGCGCCGTAGGCCGGCGAAGAATCTCGTTTTGCGATTCAAGCTTGTTTTACCAGAGCAACGAAACCCTCGCTTCACTAGATGTGACAGCAAAGTGTGACTTCGGCCTTACTCCGAATCCTGTGATGAGAGTTGGTCGCCCACCGCCTCAGGCACCACGTCATCCACAACCCCTACAGCGCCCAATTCCTTGACCTCAGCCACCAGGCGGTCTTTCTTCATCTCTAGGTCATAGCGGGTTTGCAGGTTCATCCAGAACCGCTCGGAGGTGCCGAAGTAGCGGGAAAGACGGAGGGCTGTTTCAACGATTATCACCCGGTCGCCGTGGACGATCTGGCTGATGCGGCGGACTTATACGCTGATGTTTTTGCGCAGCCTGTATTGGCTGATGCCCAACGGCTTGATGTACTCTTCCAGCAGTATCTTGCCGGGATGGACTGGCGCCAGTTTCTCTGAAGTTTCAGTGGTCATGCGGCTGCTCCTACGCAAAGTTAGTTATCTCGACGCCGTAGATGGCCCCCTCAACCCATCGGAAGCGTAGCCACCAACGGTCGTCAAAACGCTGAGCTCCCTGTTTCGGCTTTCTTCCAGACACTCTATTCGGATCGCTTCCCAGCGCTGAACTAAGGTCCTCTCGGGAGTCGGACGCATCCAGCATAGCGAGTTTTCTCTGAGCGGCGCGCAGCACTTCCGGCGCCATGTCATGCGACCCAATCCGCTCGAATATCTGTTTATATTCCTGGTTCCGAAACGTCTTAATCATATAATCAATGTTATTAGGGGCCTTTTGTAGGATCAAATTACTATTTATCAACGCCATGCTTTTCAATAAGCTCGACCACACTTGCCACCGCGCCTAGTTCGCGTTAGAGTAAGTTCGATTTTGACACCGCTGCGATATCCCTTTCCGTAATGGGATGGGTTGGTTCGTCTGAGGATATCCGGCCAACTAATTAGGAGGACCTGATGGCAAACGACCCCATCAATCTTTATGACTACGAAGCTAGAGCCCAATTAGCCCTGCCCCACGACAACTGGGATTTCATCGACGCTGGCGCGATGGACGAACTCACCACCAAGCGGAACCGAAGCGCCTTCGACCAACTAACCATCCGCCCTCGGTTCATGCGCAGCGTTGAAGAGCGGAAGATCTCCACCACCATGCTGGGTGAAGACCTGAGCTTTCCAGTCTTTGTCTGCCCTGCCGGCAGCCACGGATTGGCCCATCCCGACGCTGAAGTAGCGACCGCCAGGGCCGCAGGGCGTTCCAATACGTTGATGATGCTCAGCACTTCTTCCAACTGCAGCATGGAAGAGGTCGCGGAAGCTGCCACTGGGCCGTTGTGGTTCCAGCTCTACCACCGGGGCCAGGCCCTGACCGAGATGCTGGTTCGCCGCGCCGAAGATGCCGGATTCAAGGCCATCGTCCTGACCATCGACACTCCTGTGCCGAGTCCGAAAGAACGCGACCTCCGCAACCGGTTCGAGCGCATGTTGGAACTGGGTAACTTCCGGGACTTGGGACTGCCCCGCAACGAGATCAGTGGCACCGATGAGACTCCAGGCTGGGACGTCTCCCGCGCCGACCCCATAACCTGGGACGATGTTGCGTGGCTCCGCAGTCTGACCTCACTACCCCTGATCTTGAAAGGAATCCGAGTAGGCGAAGATGCCAAACTAGCCGTGGAACATGGCTGCGAAGGCGTACTGGTCTCCACTCACGGTGGACGGCAATTGGACCAGACTCTCAGCTCCATCGAAACGATACCGGAAGTCGTCGAGGCCGTTAATGGCCAATGCGAAGTCTATCTGGACTCGGGCGTCCGCCGCGGCAGCGACGTTCTGAAAGCCCTGGCCATGGGAGTCAAAGCGGTCGGCATCGGCCGGCCTCTGTACTGGGGCCTGGCCACCGAGGGTGAAGACGGTGTTCATAAAGTCCTGGAGCTGCTCCGGGAAGAGGTCGGCAGAGTCATGGACTTCTGTGGCCAGAGCGACGTTACGAACCTGGACTCCAATCTGCTTAACATCCCCAACAACTGGGGACCGGGTACCATCGGCGGGTAATCGGCTCGAATCCGTAGAATAACAAAGGGCCGTGCCGATTAGTCGGGACGGCCCTCTGTTCAGAAATCCGCATTCCTGAATGTTATAATCGGATCACAGTGAGCCCCTCGTTCATGGCCATTCCCCACTCAACAGACTGGACTACCTGAGGCAGGTACCTGGGCGGGTCCGGAGCCTCTCCCTTCTCTCGAAGAAAAAATTGCCACCAGCCGACGTCATGCCAATCTCCGAATTTATACCCGGCGTCGCGGTAGATATCTAATGGTTCGAATCCGATGGACTCATGAAGGCCTACGCTGCCGGGGTTCGGCAAGGTTATGCCAGCGAACGCCCGGTGGAATCCCTCCAGTTTAAGCAGACTCAGTAGGCACTCGCAGAGTCCTAGGCCAACACCTTTGCGGTGGGCATCTGAACGATCTACACGGACCCCTGATAGGCCGCCCGTCCTTCATGAGGGCCGGCATATGCGTAACCAACCACGGGAATCATTCCAGTGTAGTCCGCAACCGAAGGGCCATTTCAGATAGCGGTGGGACGTCTAGTTCAAAAGGGATCACCGAATCCAAGACTGATGGAGCGTAGTTAGCGCAGACCTCTCCCACGTCACTCTCTTCTGCCATCCTAATTATCGGAGACACTTTTTTCGACTCTAGTCCGCCGCGGCTCCAGCAGCGGTTCCGGAGCGGGCTTGAGCGAAAAGCTCCGTTAGCAGCTTATTGAATATTTCCGCCTGCTCGAAGTGGGCAGAATGGGCGGCTCCGGCCACCACTTCCATCCGCGAGCCAGGAATCACCTTCTGCACTTCGGCGATGACCTCGGGCGGGAAGATCGCGTCCTCTTTGCCGACGATCAGCAGGGTGGGTATCGTCCACCCGATAAAATCCTCAGCTTGAGGGCCGTCTTTCAGCCGGAACCCGGATATGACTCCGTCCTCGCCCCGGGGCGGGTTCAAGCCGCCGATCTGCTGGTAAAGGAAGGTCAACGCGTGGTTCTCTTGGATGAAGCTGGCCGACAAAGACCGGGCAGGGCCATCAGACGGTGGAGCGGTGTTCTTCAGAGCCGCCAAGGTCCCTTCGGTGGCCACGCCGCCCGTGGTGTCGCCCAAGACCAGGCCCGCTGTGCGCTCCGGGTGGGCCAAGGCAAACCCTAGGCAACTAAAACCGCCCATCGACTGGGCCACCAAGAACGTCTTATCTACCTTGAGGTAGTCCAAAAGTGCGGTCAGGTCGTCGATGAAGTTCTCGCGCAGCGGAGATCCGTGGTCGGCGATTGAGGCTCCCCAACCCCGGTGGTCGAAGGTGATGCAGTGATATTCGGCGGAGAATGCGGCCACCTGCTGCCACCAACTCATATGGTTCCCGCCCCGTCCGTGGGCGAAGATTATGGCCGGTGCCGATTCGTCTCCGTGGGACTCGTAGTAAAGTTCGATGCCGTTTATCAGCGCTTTGGGCACGTGTAAGCCTCCGTTCGATGAAGATTCGATAATGTCGTATTCGTGGGGCCAGTATACATAAATCAGAGTCGGTTGGCCCATATGACCGGGCCATTCGGCCCTGCTATTTCTTACCTGCTCGGTAGAAAATAGTGTTGACTTGGAGTGCCCGGACGGCGGGAAGTCTTGAAAACGGTGCAACTGGCCTGCCGTCCCTGTGAAGGAGGCGGCGGCATGACGACCACGTTACCCGATCGAATCAGGGAATCTATCATTGAGGTCCCCAAGCATCTCGTCGACGAATTGGAGCAGATCGTCGAACATGCGGAAGCGGAGCCGGAGTTGGTCCATTTTTATCACTTCGTTCCCTGCGCCGGTGTCCGGTACTACTCCTACCACACCGCTCCATCGCCGGTGGAACCGCTGGCGCGGCGCAAGGGTTAAACCCTTACACCGCTGACCATAGCCTAATAGTCAACGGCTGCCCGGTTTCGGTTCGTCAGGTGACTATCGGAACGTGAGAACACCTTCCGCCGGGCGACCGTTGGCTCTGGCGTAGCAACTCCCAAAAGCCTGCCTCTTTGTTGTTCGGCCGTTCCGTTTTGTCGACAGTGGGATATCGATGTCTCTCAACGAACATTCGGGGCTAGACCGTGTGATTTCAAACAGCAATGATGAAGCGCTGGATGGGGATAAAAAGCCCAGAAGGCATAACGGCCTCGATGAGGGTCATGACGCCCATCATGTCAAGAAAGATGGGCCCGGGCAGAATGGCCGATCTCATGCCGGACATGATGGAGGATTCCTTTGACCAGATGCAGTCGAAAGACATAGGGCCCATGATGCGCAACGCCATACTCAGACGCTGGGTACCTGCTTCTCGTGAGTGGGCAATGCCCAGCGCCGGAGCATGCTGACCATGTGCCGCGAGACACTTGACCAGATCGACGGAAAATACCCGGAGCCGACTACGTCTGCGTAGTCCCACCAAGTTTCGGTTATACGGGTAGTGATAAGCCCGCTCGACTAAGCGGGCTAGTTGCTTTCGACCCTTACACCGGCCATTGCTGACGGTTGTAGGCTGCCTCCCAGAACATGTACTCGTAGCGGCTGCTAGTCATGAAGGCCTGGCGCATCGCCTCCAGCTCCGCTGGGCCGGCGTTCTCGGCCATCTGGTCGACGAACCCCCGCCAGGCTTCCACGCTGTCCTCCAGTAACCCCTCGACGTAGAAGCGGGTCCATTTCCCGTAGAGCGGGTGCTCCGACTGGCCGACCTCGTCCTTCAGCAGGTGGTAGGTCCAGGGGCAGGGCAGCAGAGCGGCGGCGGTGGGGCCAAGGCCGTGTAGCGACGCCGTGTTTAGCATGTGGTCAACATAGGCGGTGTTGGCCGGTGAGCGCACCGCGTCCTGGGGGTCGCCCAACGTCAGTCCGGCCTCGGCCAACAGCATGTTATGCAGTGGCCGCTCAACCGGGGTCATGACCCGGCGGGCCAGGTCCTGAAAGGTCTGGGAGTCGGGGGCTTTGGCCAAGGCCATCGCGACCGTCCGGCCGAAACCTTCCAGGTACAGATAGTCCTGGGCCAGATAATAGCTGAACGTCTCCAGAGGCAGTGTCCCATCCTTGATCTCCTTGAGAAATGGATGGTCGAAAATCTGCCGCCAGATGTGCTCGGCCTCGCCCCTGAGTTGTTCGCTGAAACTGGGCATTATTGACCTGCTTTGTCCAGTTCCATCTGCCGCAGTTCCACCCGGCGTATCTTGCCGCTGACGGTCTTGGGAAGCTCGGTCACGAACTCCACGCTCCGGGGGTATTTGTAGGGCGCCGTGGCGTTCTTGACGTGGTCTTGGATACTAATCACCAGTTCGTCTGAGGCCACATAGTCAGGGGCCAATATCACGAAGGCTTTGACGACGTCGCCGCGCACTGGGTCGGGGCTCGCCACCACGGCGGACTCGGCCACGGCGGGATGCTGGATCAACGCGCTCTCGACCTCAAATGGGCCTATGCGGTAGCCGGCGGAGATGATCACATCGTCTGCACGTCCCACGAACCAGAAATAGCCGTCTTCGTCCTTGTAGGCCTTGTCGCCGGTCAGGTACCAATCACCCAGGAAAGACCGGTCCATGGCTTCCTGGTCTCTCCAATACTCCTGAAACAGCCCCACGGGGCGTTCTGGCTTGATCTTGACCGCTATCTGGCCCTCTTCACCGGCAGGCACCTCTACGCCCTGCTCGTCCACCACGCCGATCGTGAAGCCGGGGGCGGGCAGTCCCATGGAGCCGGGGCGGACTTCGTTGCAGCGGAAGTTGCCCACCAGCAGCACTGTCTCGGTCTGGCCGTAGCCGTCGTAGATCACATGGCCAGTGCCGTCCTCCCACTGCTTCATGACCTCAGGGTTCAGGGGCTCCCCGGCGCCGGTGCAGTGGCGCAGGTTATCCAGGTTGTACTTACTCAGGTCCTCCAGCACCAGCATGCGGTAGGCGGTGGGAGGCGCGCAAAAACCGGTCGCGCCGTGTTTCTCCAGCAGGCTCAACGTCAGGGGGGCGTCAAAGCGACCACGTGCGTCGTGCTGCATCACCGCCGCACCCAGGGTCCACTGGCCGAACAGTTTGCCATAGGCGGCTTTGGCCCATCCGGTGTCGGACAGCGTCCACATCAGGTCGGTGGCGTTCAGATCGTGCCAGTACTTGGCCGAGATCGTGTGGCCGATGGCGCAGGATGCCTGGGTGTGGAGCACCATCTTGGGGTAGCCGACTGTGCCCGAGGTGAAGTAGATCAGTAGCGGGTCGTCGCTGCGGGTGCGCTCGACGTTCTCCAACACCGAGGACGCCCCAGCCATCTCTTCGTCGTAGGACAACCAACCCCGTTTCTCGCCTTTTACCACCGCCAAGTGCTCCAGGGTCTTGCAGCCGCCAGCAGCCTCATCGACCTTGCCGGAGTTTTCCTCATCGGTGATGGCCATGACGGCCTCGGCGGTGTTGATCCGGTATTCGATGTCCTTGGGTGTCAGCAGGGTGGTGCCGGGCATGGGCAGCGCGCCCAGCTTCATCAGACCCAGCATAACCACGTACCACTCAGGAATCCGGGGCAGCATGATGAACACGCGATCGCCTTTCTTGATACCCCGGTCGCGGAGGGCGTTAGCATACTTGTTGGACAATATCTTGAGGTCCCAGAAAGTATGGTGCTGGACGTTTTCCCCGTCGGAATCCACCGATATCAGCGCCAGTTTGGTGCGGTCATCGGCCCACTTGTCCACTACGTCGAACCCGAAGTTGTAGTACTCGGGCACCTCCAGGCGCTCGTTGGCGTAGGCCGATTCGTAGTCCGGCATGTTGGTGGCAACGTCTTTCATATGTCCTTTCCAGCCGTGAATGATTGTCGGGCTATTTTACACGCTGCACTTGGACTGGGGAAGTTTGCCAAATGGGAGGTCATGAGTATAATTCCGTCAAGTTGAAAGCGCTTGGAGTTAACACATGGCTGGAAGTCTAGACAGCAAGACCGCTCTGGTCACCGGCGGAGGGTCGGGAATCGGCCGGGCAGCATCCCTGGCCTATGCCAAAGACGGCGCGCGGGTCGTGGTGGCCGATGTGAATGTCGAGGGCGGAGAAGAAACGGTCCAAATGATCAAAGAAGCCGGCGGAGAGGCCATCTTGGTCCATGCCGACGTTTCCAATCCCGAGGACGCTCAGGCAATGGTCGACCAGGCAGTTGGGGCCTTCGGCAGCCTGGACTGCGCCTTCAACAACGCCGGCATTGGCGGGGGAAGAGACCGCTTGCTCACTGCCGATTACCTGGAAGAGGACTGGGACCGGGTGATCAGCATCAACCTGAAGGGCGTTTGGCTCTGCATGAAAGCCGAGATTCCCCAAATGTTGAAACAGGGCGGCGGGGCCATCGTGAACACCGCCTCCATCGCCGGACTGGTGGGCCTCTCCGGAACCGTGGCCTACGTCGCCGCCAAACACGGCGTGACCGGTCTGACCAAGGCAGCGGCCATGGAATACGCCAAGTCGGGTATACGGGTGAACGCGGTTTGTCCCGGCTATATCGAAACACCGTTGGTTCAGGGTATTTTCGAGCGGGTCGAAGGGTACAGAGAGCGGGTGGCGGCACGGCACCCGATGGACCGGCTGGGAGAACCGGAGGAGATCGCCCAGGCGGTCGTCTGGTTATCCTCGGACGCAGCGTCGTTCGTCACCGGCCATAACATGCCGGTGGACGGCGGCTACATGGCCCAATAGATATGTATCAAGCAGCGGTGGCGGTCCACATAATATCAGCGGTAGTCTGGCTCGGGGGGATGTTGTTCCTGGTGATGGTCATGCTTCCCACAGCCCGGGCGGCCATGCAGGAAGGTAGCCCCGAAGCGGGGCTCGGGGTGCTGCGGGAAGCGGCCGACCGGTTCCTGCCGGTGGCGTGGACGGCCATGGTCTTACTGGGCTTGAGCGGGGGTTACCTGGCCTGGGAGCATGGGGGCATCCGGCCCGGAATGTTCTTCAGCGATTCGGGCCGTTTTACGCAGATCCTGCAGATCAAGAGCGGGCTGTTCATTGCGGTAGTGCTACTAAGCCTGATCCACGACTTCTGGCTGGGCCCCAAGGTTTTAGAAAAACTGGACGCCGCCCGCGCTGCAGGCGAAGTCCTGCCCCAAAGCCTAGCCCGGAAAGTGGTCCGCATGACCGCCGGAGTGAACTTGTTGGCGGCGATGTCGATTCTGGTTTTGGCGGTGTGGTTGATCCGACCGTAGGGATAATAGCTCTAACTTTCCTGACCACCTCAGACATCTCTGCTCAGTGGCAGGGCGGGTCGGAAACCCGCCCTTACGTCTCACGACCACCACAAAACCATTTACGGGCCGGTGTCCATAAACTCAGTGGTTATTTCGGCTTTTCCCAAATGGTTGATCCGGCCCTAACCCCGGCCGATATAGGGCATGTTGGTCGCCATTATTGTCATGAATTGGACGTTGGTGTCCAAGGGCAGATTGGCTATATAGACTATGGCCTCGGCGACGTGCTCGACGTCGAACCGGGGCTCGACAACGATCTCACCGTAGGGCTGCACGATCCCGGCATTCATCGGCTCGGTCATCTCGGTGGCGGCGTTGCCGATGTCGATCTGGCTGCACGCTATGTTGTATTTGCGGCCGTCCAGGGACGTCGACTTGGTCAACCCGGTCACTCCGTGCTTGGTCGCGGTGTAGGGTGCGCTATTCGGTCGGGGAGCGTAGGCAGAGATAGACCCGTTATTGATGATGCGTCCGCCCATGGGGTCCTGCGATTTCATGACCTGTATGGCTTGCTGGGTGCACAGGAAAACGCCGGTGAGGTTGGCGTCAACCGCGCGTTGCCATTGCTCGTAGGTCAGGTCTTCCATCAGCACGGGTGGCGCACTCGTGCCAGCATTATTGAATAGAACGTCCAGCCGCCCAAATGACTCCATAGTCTTGGCGAACAGGCCCCGTGCTGAGGCCGGGTCACCCACGTCAGTGGAAACGATAATAGCCCTAGAGGCGGTCTCTCCTGCCTGCTCCAGGGTCTTCTCCAGTGGTTCCATGCGCCGGCCTGCCAACACCACCGAAAATCCGTCACACAGCAACGCAAGGGCCGACGCCCGGCCGATGCCGGTGCCCGCGCCCGTTACTATGGCTACTCTGGCTGCCTGTTGTCCTGATGTCACTTCGTCATTCCTTTCAACTTAAAGCTCCATCAACCGGCTTGTGTCCATAAACTTGGTTATTATCTCGGGGCCGTCTTCCCGGATGACCACCAGTTCTTCTACGTGAAAACCCTGGACTCCCGGCCAGCGGACCCTGGTCTCGACTGCGAATACCATATTGGTGGCAAGGGGTGTGCCGTCATAGTCGGCCAGCATGGGCATCTCGTGAATGTAGAGGCCCAGTCCGTGTCCAGCGAAGGGCAGGTTGAACTCGATGTCCGCCTTTTTGTAGAACTCTTTATTTTGCCGGAACACCTCATTGGCCGGCGTCCCCGGAACCATGGTGGCGATGGTTTTCTGGTGCACTTCCGCCAGGCGATTGTAGATGGAATGCTGCGAGTCCGTAGCCTTGCCCACGACCACCGTCCGGCCGATGTCCGAGAAATATCCCGAGTACCAGCCACCGCAGTCTGCCTTTATCACATCATTGGGCTGTAGCTCGATCTCCGTCGGATCCGGATGGGCGTACCCGGTGTTGGGGCCGATTGTGAAGAAGAGGAACGATGGCAATTCAGCGCCCGATTGCAGGATGTTGCTGCCAATTCTGCCCACCAGGTCACGTTCTTTGTCACCTGGGTGGGCGGTGGAGAAGGTTGCCATGAGGGCACGTTCGGTTGACGTTGCCGCCCGGCAGATCAGGTCGATCTCGGCGTCGGTCTTGATCATCCGGACTTTCTGGAGCATTGGTTCGCAGGACTCGAACTTGGTCTCGGGCATGGTCACCAGAAGCTCGAGGTAGTACTCGGTGGTCAGGTAGGCCGGCTCGAAGCCAATCGTGCCCGTTCCCAGTCCCTTCTCTTGGAGCACGTCCGAGAGAAGTTTGATGGGCGAGTCCTGGTGCTGGATGTAGGCCCGCACGTCGGTGATCCAGGACTTCTCCCGGACATAGCCTTCCTCGTTAGTGGCCACGATCAGCGTGGGTTCACCCTCGCGGGGCCAGATCACCAGGGCCAGCCGGTCGCGGATGACTTTCTGAGACCAGATACCTACGCCGGCGGTATAGGACACGTTCTCCGGAGACATGGCGATGATGGCGTCGAACTCGCTGTTGTCCATGGCGCTGCGCAGGCTGTCCAGGTTGCCAAGAATCTCGTTCATAGTCTTAACTCACAAATGTGGACCAGGCTTGAGGCAGCCGGGCCAATGCTTCTTCGGGCAGCGCGCCTTTTGCGGCATACTGCACGGATTTTTCTAGGTGGTCAAGGTCAGAGTAACCGACCAGAACAGTCGAAACACCATTGTTGCTCAGGGCGAACCGAATGGACGCCTCGGGCATGTCATCGGCTATTCCCTCATCCACCAGAAAGGCAAACTGCCCAGCCCTGGACTCGTCCTGCTGAAAGCTTGTGCCGGAACCGATGGGTGCAACCATCGGCACAGCCACGGGGTGCCGCACGGATATTCCGGTGAGAGCGCCGGCAGCCAGCGCCCGGATGACGATGATGCCGATCTGTCGCTCCGCCGCCACGTCGATCAAGCGATCGTAGTCTGGCATATCGAACCCGGCTGGGGCTGCCGTTCCAGCGCTGGCGTTGATCAGGTTATACACCGTTTGGACGGTACTGATCGTGCCTGATTTAACAACGTCGTGGATACCACTCGGCTCTCCCACGGCGGTCATGCCGTAGAACCGGACCTTGCCCTGAGATTTCAGTATCTCCAGGCCTTCTTGCACTTGTCCCAAGACGTCCGATACAGTGATGGCCCGGACCCAAACGTCAGTCTGAGAGCTGATGCGGTCGTGGAGTTGAATCAGGTCCACCTGCTCACGGCCAAGCCGATTCAGGCTGGCCTCAACCGACTGGATGACGCCGGCCTTCAGGTCGTTGGGGTCGGACTCGCCCAGGCTGTACTTTGTGCCTACGTACACATCGGCGGATAACTCTTTCAGCACCCGGCCCAGGTTGGTCTCAGACTGCCCGCCGCCGTAGCGGGAGGCAGTGTCGAAGTAGTTGATCCCCAGCTCCATGGCCCTGGCCACGGCGCGGACCTGGTCGGCATGTTCACCACGGACCATGAGGCCGCCCACGTCGCCACAGCCGAACCCAATCTCCGAGACATCTATCCCGGTGTTGCCGAATATTCTGTAGTCCATTAACTACTGGACCGACGGGAAGTTCGGGTCACGGCGTTCCCGCACCGAGTCCAAACCTTCCTGGATGTCCTCTCCAAAGAAGCCCAGCATCTCCAGGGCCAGCGAGTAGTCGAAGGCCGTGTGCTCGGCCTGCCGCAGCCACTGGTTCAGTGAGCGTTTGGTGTAGCGGATGGCCTGCTGGGAGCCGGAAGCCAACTTGTGGGCCAAGCCCATGGCCTTGTCCATCAGCTCATCATGAGGCACCACCTGGCTGACCAGGCCGATGCGTTCGGCTTCGGTGCCGTCCAGGAACTCACAGGTCAGTAGATAGTACTTGGCCTTTGCCATGCCAATAAGCATGGGCCAGATCACCGCCGCATGGTCTCCGGCGGCCACTCCCAGGCGCACATGGCCGTCGGTGAAACGGGCCTTATCCGATGCTATAGAGATGTCGGCCAAAAGGGCCACGGCCAGCCCGGCGCCCACCGCCACGCCGTTGATGGCGGAGATCACCGGCTTGTCCAGGTTAATCATGTTGTGGACGATGTCGCGGGCCTCTTCCATGGTCCCGGCGATGACCTTGCCGTTGCCGATGGAGTCCTGGATGAGGTCGAAGTCGCCGCCCGCCGAGAACGCGGTGCCGGCGCCGGTGATGACTATCACTCGGACATCGTCGTCCTTGCCCAAATCCAGCCAGACCAGGCTCAGTTCGTTATGCAACTTGAAGTTGGTGGCGTTGTAGACCTCGGGGCGGTTGATGGTCAGGAGGGCAACGCCGTCCTTGACCTCGATGATGATGTGTTCGTAGCTGCTGTAGTCGTACATGTTTCCTCGTTGAGGAAAGCTGTCAGCTATCGGCCTTCAGCTTTCAGTGGTTAAGCACGTTTCCGATATTTGTACTCTAGAATAAAGATTGGTCCTCGGTGAGTCGTTGTACTTCGGTATCGGACATGCCCAGTATTTCTTTGAAGACGTAGTCGTTGTCTTCACCTATGTTGCTGTAGTGGCCGAACTCCATGGGAGACTCGGATAGCTTCGGCGGGTTGCCGGCGGCGATGCCGTCACCGCCCTCCCATTCCCAGGCTGGCTTACTGCGGTCAGCCAGGTAGAAGGGAGTGGGCTGGTAGAACTCGCGGGCCTTTAAGTGGGGGCTCTCATATAGGTCTTGGCCTTGGGACACCACAGAGGCTGGCACGCCGGCTTCTTGAAGCTTGGTCATGGCATCTTCCGCCGTTAGGCCGGCGGTCCATTCTCCCACCAGTTGGTCCAGGCGTTCTTGGTTGTCCAGCCGCGATTCCTGAGACGAAAAGCAGTCTTCATTGCACCATTTGGGGTTGCCGATAGCCTGGCAGAATGCCGCCCAATGCTCTGAAGTCTGCACCGCGATGGCGCACCAGCGGTCAAACCCTTGGCACATGTAGACCCCGTGGGGCGCGGCGTGGAGGTCGCGGTTGCCGATGCGCGGGGGCATGCGGCCGTTGGACTGGTAGTCGAGGATTGCTGGCCCGGCGGTAATCGCGCCCGACTTGAAGATGGACGATTCCATGGTTGCAGGCTGGCCGGTCAGTATGCGCCGCATCAACGCGCCCATGATGGCCACTGGCTGGAAAACGCCGGTGTGATAGTCGGAGTAGGAACTGTTTATGGTGGCTGGTGGCTCGCCTTCCTCGCCGGACATCAAGGAAACACCTCCCATGTGTTGGACCAGGATGCCGTAGGACTTGTAGGTGTAGTAGGGGCCGATGCCGCCCAGGCCGGTCTGCCACATCACGATGATGTCCTGGCGTAGCCGCCGGAGTTCTGGGAAATCGATGCCCCACCGGTCGAGGATGTTGCGCCGGAAGTTGGTCATGAAGACGTCACTGACCTTGACCAGCTCTTTGAAAACTTCCAGGCCTCCGGGGGTACGGACGTCGATGGTGATCCGTTTCTTGGCCCGCTGGAATTCCGGTTGGCCGCCGCCCCGGGACCAGGCAGGGATGAAGTTCATCTCGTCGAGGACCTGGTTGGTCTCGACCTTGATGACCTCGGCGCCGAGGGACGCCAGGATGCGGCCCGTCATGGGCAGGGCTACATAGGGGCCTAACTCCAGGATGCGTACCCCCGCGAGGGACTGTTTCTTGTCGGCCATGACTAAATCGCCCCCTGTGCGCGCAGGGCCACGAGTTCGCTATCGCTAAGGCCCAACTCACCGCCGAATATAGCCTCGTTGTCCTGGCCCAGGTGCGGGGCTGGATTAGTTATCGGCGAAACGTCTTCACTGTCGAACACGCCCAGCGGATACTTCAGTGTGCCGGCCTCGGTATGGTCAAGGTCGAACCAGAAATTACTGGCCTCAAGCTGGGGATCGGACAGCAGGTCGGACACTGAATTCACCGGTATGATCACCAGGTTTCGTTCCTGGCCCTGGTGGAATAGCTCTTCAGAAGTAAATCGGGTCGTGAAATCAATGACCATGGCCGTGATCAGGTCGTTATAGGGGGCACGGTCCTGGTTGCCGCCTTTATAGTTGTCGTTCAGGGTCTCCTCGTTGCCGGTGACCTCGTACATCCACTGGGAGAGGGCCTCCCATTCTCGGGGGGTGATGATCCCCGCGGAGATCCAGCCGTCACTGCTGGGGTAGACGCCCAAGGGGATGACCAGTGTCGAAGTCGCGCCAACCCGAGTCACGTTCTCCTCACGCTGCATCCAGGCCAGGGTAGGGTGGGCATCGGTGTAGAAGGTAATCATCGCTTCCTGCATGGAAATGTCGATGTGCTGTCCCGTGCCATCCTGTATGTCGCGGTAGAACAGCGCCGCCATGATGGCGGAAGCGGCGTGTTGGGCGCCGGGGAAGTGGGACTGTTCATTGCCCTGGCGCATGGGCGGGCCGTCGGGCTCGCCGGTGATCTGCATGAACCCGCTGGCGGCCAGAGAGATCAGGTCAGAGGACTGAAAGTCCTTCCACGGGCCGGTCTGGCCAAAGGGCGTTATCGAGGCCATCACCAGTCCTGGATTGCCCGGTTTCAACGAGTCGAAGTCCAGCCCCAGAGACTTCATGTAACCCACTGGGAAGCTCTCGACCAATACGTCGGCGGAAGCGACCAGCTTCATGAACAGCTCCCGGCCTCTTGGGTTTTCCAAGTCTAGGGTTACCGACTTCTTATTGGTGTTGTAGTACAGGAAGTCGACGCTGCGTTCGGGTCCGGGTTGGTCTCCGATGAAGGGCGGCTTCTGCCGGGTTGGGTCTCCGGAGGGTGGTTCTACCTTTATGACGTCCGCTCCGTAATCGGCCAGCAGCTTACCGCAGAAAACGCCTTCGGGACTTGTCAGGTCCAGAACGCGGTAGGGTGGCAGCAAAATGCCATCGGCGGGAGCTTGGAAGGGCATATGTTCCTTTACCTCGGAGGTGGCCCGGGAGAGCCTGGTTACGCAACCGCCTGAGCGGCTTCGGCGATTGTAGTTAGCCGCTACAGGACAGTCAAGGTTGACGTCCCCGTTTTAATCGCAAACGGACTTGAACAGACTGATATAATCACGCAGGCCTAATGGCATCAGATAAATCCATGAGAGAATCATTATCGACCGCTTGGAAACGAGTTACGCGGCGTTGCAATCCCGGGACTACCACAATCGTTAGACCGGAATGACTTTCTCTGCGTCCGTCGTTTGGGTAAAGGTTGAAGGAATGAGACGGGTATGCAAATGTTATTAGGGGCAACGAGGGACCGGTTCCTTTTGGCCCTGCAGTATCAAGACTACCGGAACCTTTGGATCGCCACTACCTGTTCCGCATCTGCAGCCTGGGCACTGATTATCGTTCGGGGTTGGTTGGCGTACGAGATCACTGGTGGGGCATTATGGGTCGGCATCGTAACGTTTGCCGCCATGTTTCCCAGAGTCATCAGCACGCCATTAGCAGGCTTCCTCGCTGACAAGTTTGACCGTAAGATGTTGATCCAATGGGTATACGCGCTCAATTTTGCGCACAATGTATTTTTGTCTATCCTGGTGATGAATGGTCTTGCCAACCCTTGGATACTCATGTTTTTGGCCCTGTTCAACGGTACGTTACGATCAAGCCAAATGACCTTCAGTACTGCACTTGTACCGAATCTCGTACCTAAAGAATACCTCTTAAACGCCATTGCTTTGAACCAAGCAACACAGCAGGGTGCCAGGATGGTGGGCGCCTTGGCGATACTGCCATTAGTGGCACTTGTAAACCTTGACACAGCATTCTGGCTGTGCAGTGGATTCTACTTGATAGCGTTTGTCCAAACCCGCCGGGTTACGACTCAATCCACTGGTGTAATGGACTCCAGGAATAGTTTTTTTAGAAACCTATCTCAAGGATTCGTTTATGTGTACGGCCGACCAACGATATTGGCTATGGTTTTGTTGGTACTAGCTCACTGCGCATTGACAATGTCTTATGAATCTATCTTGCCATCGTTATCACAAGAGAAACTAGGTCAAGGTTCAATTGGGATCACATATCTAATTGGAGGAGTCGGTGCCGGAGCGTTAGCGTCCTCCATATTCATGGCGGGAGTGCGAAGCAATGTGACCAGGGGCAAATTATTCTTGATATTTGGCTTCGCAAGTGGAATTGGGCCTATCTTATTAGCTATGTCCTCGGATAGCACCCTATCCGTCTTATGCGCAGTATTTATGGGAATAAACCAAGCAGGATTCATGACAATCACCCACACTATAATCCAATCAATGGTGGATGATAGCGTTCGGGGAAGAGTAGCAGGCGTTTATTCCGTCCATGTGGGCGGAAGTATGGCCGTAACCAACATGATCAATGCAGCCTTCGCGGATATCTTCGGTGCATCACCCGTTTTGATAGTCGGCGGGCTTGCTTTTATATTTGCGATGTTCCTAGGTCTCAGCAGTCCACCACTCAGGCGATTATTCTTCTTCAGGGCAGACCCGGCAAGCCCTACGGAAGCGGACACCGAGGCCTCGAGGAGCAATGCTTAAATCGGGATAGAGCATTAACTGACACATTACCTTAATCGCATGGTCGTTGACGATGTCCAGAAAAACATTCGTTGATTGTCTGGGCTCTCTCGGCGTATAAAGATATTCATTGTGCCGGTCGTAGGTTGGATAGATTATTGGGTTAATGGGCGCGAGATAATAGGGTTTTTCCAGCGTCCATCTACTAGGACCACGACATTAGATTCGATCGGACGCCTACCGATATCCAGGAAATAACGTAACGTGATCAGGAGGATCTGATGACCGATATTTCTAATGAACTTGAGCGCTACCTCCAATCAACCGTAAAATCCAAGGCGCTGTGGGAAGAGGCGAAGCAGTACTTGCCCGGTGGCGACAGCCGGAACTCCATCTTCTGGGCTCCTTATCCCATCTTCGTCGACCATGCGGCAGGCTGCCATGTGGTGGATTCCGATGGCGTGGACCGCCTGGACTTCATCGGCACCATGACCACGCTGGTCCTGGGTCACTCGCCCAAGCCAGTGGTGGACGCGGTCAACGACCAGATGACAAAGGGCGTGGTCTATAACGCCCCCAACGCCCACCAGGTCCACCTGGCCAAGCTGCTCTGTGAGCGCATCCCCAGTTTCGAGTTGGTGAGGTTCACCAACTCGGGCACCGAAGCCACACTGAACACCATCCGGGCGGCTCGGGCCGTCACTGGCAAGAGCAAGATCGCCAAGGTCGAGGGCGGCTACCACGGCAGTCACGACCAGGTCAGCGTCAGTGTGCGGGTGAATCCGGCCAAGGCCGGCGAGCGCTCCCACCCCGACGCCATGCCCGCCACCGAGGGCCTGGGCGAAGGCACCCTCGATCAGGTGGTCGTTATTCCCTTCAACGAAACGGCCATCGCCCAGGATACTTTGGAGGCCCATAAGGACGAGCTGGCGGCCGTGATAATCGAGCCGATGCTGGGCTCGGTGGGCATGCTGCCGGCCACCTATGAATTCCTGGCCATGCTGCGGGAGTTCACCACGGCCAACAAGATCATCCTTATCTTCGACGAGGTCATCAGCTACCGGGCGTCATCCGGTGGCACCCAGGAACTCTATGGCATCACTCCTGACATGACATCTCTGGGCAAGATAATCGGCGGCGGCTTCTCCATCGGCGCGTTCGGCGGCAGCAAGGACATCATGGACCTTTACGACCCTACGGCGCCCGGCGGCCCCAGGGTGGCCCATGCCGGAACGTTTAACGCCAACCCGGTGACCATGGTTGCTGGAGCGGCCACGCTAGAGCAGCTGACCCCTCAGGTGTACCGTAAACTGGCGGAGATGACCGAGTACCTGCGTGCCGGCATCAAGCAGGTCGGCGCGGACCTGGAAATACCGGTCAAGGTTACCGGACTGGGGTCGTTGTTCGGCATCCATTTTACCGGCGAAGAGTTAGTGGGATACCGGGACATCGCCGCCGAGGACTCGGCATTCCGGCACCAGGTGTTCTTGGGACTGTTGAACGAGGGAATCTTGATGGCTTCAAACCTGGTCGGTGCGGTCTCCACGGAGATTGGCGAGGCCGAGATCGACACCTTCGCCGCGGCGCTGCGGCGGGTGCTGGAACGGGCTCTAACACCATCAGATTAAATGGAGCTTATCTGAAAAGGATAAGGAAAAGAAACTATGTTTCAAGGATTTGAAGAGCTTCAATTAGACGTTAACGGGACCACCATCAACCTCGTGAAGGGCGGCAGCGGGCCTCCCATGCTGATGCTCCACGGCTACCCCCAGACCCACGCCATGTGGAACAAGATCGCGCCGAGGCTGTCTGAGGACTTTACTGTCGTCTGTCCGGACCTGCGTGGCTACGGCGACAGCGCCAAGGTCGAGGGCGACCCGGAGCACATGAATTACTCCAAGCGCGTCATGGCCCAGGACCAGGTGGACGTCATGAGGCAGCTTGGCTATGAAAAATTCTTCTTGGTGGGCCACGACCGGGGCGGCCGGGTGTCACACCGCCTGACCAAGGACCACCCCGACAGCGTCCTTAAACTGGTCACCCTGGACATAATTCCCACGCGCACCATGTTCCAGATCGTGAACAAGGACTTCGCCACCAACACCTACCACTGGTTCTTCCTGATCCAGCCCTTCGACTTCCCGGAAAAGGTGATTGGGGCGGACCCGGAGTTCTACGCGGGCCGGGGGTTCAACCGGGTCAAGGAAGCAGATACTGTGTTCACGCCCGAGGCGCTGGCTGACTATCTGCGCTGTTTCAACAATCCCGGAACCATCCACGCCGTCTGCGAGGACTACCGCGCCGGGGCGAGCATCGACCTGGTGCACGACGACGCCGATTTCGGCCAGAAGATCAACTGCCCCATGCTGGCCATGTGGAGTTCTACCGGCTACGTCGGGCGGACCCAGGACGTGCTCAAGGTCTGGCAAGACTACGCCACCGACGTCCGAGGCCAATCGCTAACCTGCGGCCACTACATAGCGGAAGAAATGCCCGACGAGGCATACGCCGCCATAAAAGGATTCCTATCGGAGTAGACGGTGGGCTGACACCTAATTGGTGCCCAGATCCACACCCATCCGCTCATCCTGAGCCTGTTGAAGGACCCAAGTTTTTGCGCAATCATGGTTCGACGGAGCTCACCACAAACGGTTGGAGACACGGGCAATCAAACGAAACAGTTCGATAAATAAATCAAACATCGAAAAAGGGGAGAAAACCATGGGTTCCATCAGAATGTACACCGGCGACGACGGTAACACCCACGTTGAAGAGATCGATCCATCCGAGCACCCAGCTTGGAACGAATTGCACGACGCTTCGAAGATCGTGTTCAGGGCGCAGCAACCCGGCTTCTTCAGCGATTGGCACATCGCCCCACGACGCCAGTACCTCATCACGCTATCAGGCGAGGCTGAGATCGGCCTCAAAGACGGCACCATCCACCACCTGGGCGCCGGCGACGTAAACCTGGCCGAAGACCTGACAGGCTCAGGCCACACGACTCGAGTAGTGGGCAATGTGCCCCGCGTAACGGCAGTGGTACAACTCTAGGGGTAAACCTCTGGAGACACCCCTCCCGAAGATACGCCTGGATACGATGGAAAACAGCGGATTCATGGCTGAAGCGGCAAGGCGGCTGACGTTCTGGGGCTCGACGATCGTCGTGGCCAATGGGCGTCGTCTTGGCCGTCAACGCAACCTATAACGACGAATACACCGACGCCGGAGTCTGTCTGGCTGCCGCCGCATTGGCCATAGGTATCCTCAGCCACACCTTCATCCGTAAATTAGGCCGCCTGGGAACGGTCGACTCCGAATCTGAAACCGAGGGCCGTCCCGATAAACCGATACGCCTTTTTAACCTTTGGTTGCTTTTGCGGAAACCGTTTTGCTATTCGGCAAATTTTCGTTGGGTCAAAGCCGCGAAGGCCAACGGGGAGTCGGGCCCCGTATCGGTCATGGCCTGTCCGTACGCGTCAGAAATTGCGGAAACCAATGAAGGGACGACCGTAGGGTCACGGCTGATGGCCTCTGTTGCTACAGAGATCGCTGGCGCCAAGCTAGCCACGGCGCCCAACACAATGCCTGGCCAATTCATCTCTTGCATTCGGGTAACAATCTCATCTAGAGACTCAGTGGGGTCAGCAGGAGAATCAGGCGTGTCTGGACGAAGCCCAACTCGCTGAGGAGTTGGGCTAGTGCTTAACCCGGCCGCCACCCCGCCCCCGGATGCCTACCTGGCAGCCTCGCATCCCCGAAAATCTTCTCCCGCAAAGGGCCGGGGGCGTATTCCTTCTGCATTAGGCCCCGTTGCTGGAGGATGGGGACTACGCCTTCTATGAAGTCTACGAAGGTGCCGGGAGTTACTGAATAAATCAGGTTGAAGCCGTCCACTCCGGCGCTCTGCCAGTCCTGTAGGGTGTCGGCGATCTGCTCGGGTGTGCCGGTGAGGAACTGGCCGGCGTTACGGGTGCGGATTAGATCGCGGAAGGTTTGAGTTTGATCGGGCGTTGACTCGATCAATCCTTTCACGGTACCCCGCATACCACGGCTATCGATGGTGTTTAGCGGCCGGTCTAGGTCTATAGCGGCCAGGTCGACGCCGATGCTTCCGCTCAGATGGGCTAGCGCGCCCTCGGTGCTGAACTGCTCAAGATATTCCGCCTCTTTCGCCTTGGCCTCAGCCTCAGTCCCGCCTACCACAGGCGACAAACCCTGAAAGAACAAAACATCTTCTGGGCGGCGACCGTTTTGAACGGCTTGGTTCCGGACATCCGCGATCACATTGGCAGCCCCGCTCAGACTCCGCCGCGAATCCACGATGAAGACGCATTCAGCATGTTTGGCCGCAAAGCTGCGCCCACGAGTAGAAGATCCTGCCTGAAATAGCAGGGGCGTGCGCTGGGGCGAAGGCTCGGACAGATGCGGGCCGGCCACGTCGAAGTGCTTCCCCACATGATTGATCGGGTGGACCTTGGCCGGGTCGGCATAGATGCCATGCTCGGTGTCGCGCAGCACTGCGTCATCCTCCCAACTACCCTCCCAAAGCTTGTAGACCACGTCGAGGTACTCATCGGCCAGGTCGTACCGCTCATCGTGGGAAGGCAGGCTGCCCAGGCCGAAGTTCTTGGCGGCGTTCGGCAAATAGGACGTGACGATATTCCAGGCGACTCTGCCCTTTGTCAGATGGTCTAGGGTCGACATCTGCCGGGCGAACGAAAAGGGATGCGACTGGAAAACTGAACTGGTGAACGCCAGACCAAGGTTTTCGGTGGCGTAGGCCATGGCGGAAATCAGCATGGCCGGGTCGTTGACCGGAGTCTGCACGCCCTCGATGATAGATGTCTCCGGACCGCCGTGATAGGCGTCGTATACCCCAACCACGTCCGCCAGAAATAGCCCGTCGAAGCACCCCTTCTCCAGTATCTTGGCCAACTCCACCCAAGGGTGGAGTTGCGTGTACTCAAGTTGGCGGGTATCTTCCCGGACCCACAATCCCTGCTGAATGTGCGATACGCAATTCATGGAGAAGGCGTTCATTAGCATCCGCTTTGTCATTGTTAGCCGTCCATCGGTTGGGAAACGATCAGTGATAGTTTCCCAAGATTTTGTCGATTATTATTCCACAAGTGACCGGTCCCGCCTATCTTATAACAAGCAGTCCTGCGCAGACCCTCCGACAGCATCAGTAGTACAATACCCCCGCCAAGCACACCCGTAGTCACTCAGGAGCAAAAACTATGCGGTTCGGTCATTTCCTTTATCCCATGAAATTCGACGACACGCGGGACCAACAAGAGATCCAGGCGTGTCTGGACGAGGCCCAACTCGTTGAGGAGTTGGGGATGGACGCTATCTGGCTCGCCGAGCATTATTTCACCGGCGAGTGCGTCTACGGCGACCCGTTGGTGTTCGCCAGCGCGGTGGCCGTCAAGACCAAGAAGATCATGTTGGGTTTCGGCATCCTGGAACTCCCGCTGCACAACCCCGTGCGCGTGGCCATCCAGACCGCCCTGCTGGACAACCTGTGCCAGGGCCGCCTGGTGGTCGGCACGGGCCGAGGCTCCAACTACAACGCCTACGAGTACGTTGGGTTCGGCACCACTACCGGCCTCGGGGTCGCCCAGTTGGACGAGGCAGAAGAACTGCTGGTGAAAGCCTGGACCGAAGACAACGTGACCTTCAAGGGACAGTTCTTTGACGTCTCGTTCCCGTCAGTCCGGCCCCGGCCTCACCAAAAGCCCCATCCTCCGCTGGCCCGCGCCTGTACCGGCGACGCATCGCTGGTCGAGATGGCCAAGATTGGCCGGCCAGTGCTGATCCGGGGGAATTCGATCAACGTCACCGGAAAGAAGATCAAGCTGTACCGGGACACCATGTCGACGGCCGGGTTCAGTGAAGAAGATGTAGAAAAAAGCCTGAACCAGCTCTGGGTCTGGCGCGAGATGCACATCGCCGAGACCGACGACCAGGCATTTGACGATTTCCTGCCCGCCCATTATCACGCCTACGCGCACCTGGAAGGTATCCGATCCGAGTGGAACCCGCCCGAGATGGAGATTTCTATCCAACGAGCGCCGCTTGGCGCCTCGGACTACGCGGAGACGCCCGACCCGGACACTTCAGAGAACCTGGTCGGCGGCTACAAACGCGTGGCAGAGCAGGTGGCCCTGATGCGTGACGCCGGTGTCAGGAACCTGATGCTGACCAACCGGGGCTTGGTGTCCACCGAGAAGGCAAAGAAGTCACTGACACTGCTCAGTGAGAAAATCATGCCTTCGTTTCACTGACGAGAGGGCTGGAATGACGGGATTTGTCCGCTCTCCCGTCGTCCTTCCGCGGAAGGAGGGGAGGGTTAGGTCCGACGAAATTGAGACTCTCGACGTAGTCGGAGGTGAGGGCGTCGGTTCTCAACAAGGTAGCCAACGCTCGCAAAATTGATTTGCTGGATTCTTGTTTTCGCATGAATGACGAAGGAGGGATGACCGCGTTCGTCCAGGGGACATCGGGAAGATCAGAATCCCATCAATCTGTGGCAAAACAAAATCGGGCCAAGCTGTTAATCAGCTTGGCCCGATTTTTTCGTTTCCAGGTCGATGCTTGGTCGGTTTACGAGGTGGCTACCGCCTCTTCTCTCAGTGCGCGGATCGCGTCCGCAATTTCCGGGGTGGGAGGCTTTCCCAGCTCGACGTGTCTGGACACGTCAAAGGCGCGGTCGACTTCCACCATAATCGCTTCGTCCGACTGCTCGAGAACGATGGGAATGCTTATCTGGGCCCAAGAGGTGTGGCCGGTCAGCCAGAATAATTCAACCGGATTGTTCTCCGGATCGCGGAAGTAGCATCCGATGGCGCTCGCGTGGGTGACGATGCGGTCAATCTTGTAACCTTTCTCGTCAATACGGCGCTTGAAATCACGGAGGTCATCCAAGGTGTCCACGCGCATCGAAATCTGTTGTATCCAATGCGGATCATCGAGGGAAGGCCGCCCAACCATCATCGCGATCTCGTGGTCGCAGGCCTCCGGGTCAGCACTGAAGAAAGCCCCACCGGCGCTCACCTTGGTCAGCTTCATGCCGATAAAATTCAGATAGAAATCCTTCATGAGTTCCAAGTCCTGAACGTAGAAGCCGATATGGCCTAGACCGTTGACTGGCATGTATAACTCCTTTCTGATCTCTTCAGAATGCTAGGTTAGCCAAATCTGCCCACGGCTGTAAGCACCGTATGTTCTTGGTTGGAATGATAGCCAAACCGATAAGCTCTGTCTACCTTGGCCAGGGCGACGGAATCACATTTGTACGCCGGCGGCCGCAGCCCCAACCGCTCGTCCTGAGCTCCGTCAAAGGATGCGCACCAGTCAAAGTTCTTGTTAAAGGAATCACGGTTTACGCCCAGTGGTGGTTCGAAAGTCCCGATTAATCGGGACTTTCGACCTTCGGTCGGAGCTCACCATGAGCGGCTATTGGGCAAGTATGACTTGAATTTGGAAGCTTAGAAACCAATAAAGGGGCGTCCCGATTCAGTCGGGACGCCCCTTGTCTTTTCAGGCGGATACTGGCTACCCTGGATGCTTAGACTTGACCTTTGTCTTTCGTGAAGATTGGGTTCAGCTCCACGCGGGTCGGGTCACCGTCAAACCAGGGGGAAACGGTCTCGCGCCACTTGGTGTAGTGCGGGGCTGCGCGGTGGGCGGTCTCCCAGGCGTCACGGTCTACATAGACCTCATACAGATAGACGGTGTTTTCGTCGTTGGGGTCGGCGTGGACGTCGAACTGCAAGCAGCCCGGCTCATTGTTGTTGGACCCGACGGCGTCGCCCATGGTGGCCTCGATGAATTCAGCCCGGTGCCCAGCTTTGATCTTGGCGGTTACAAATAGCGCAAACATAGCTTCTCTCCAGATAAATTCGTTGCGGGGCCATTATAGCCACGGAGGCATGAGGCGACAAGAAATCGGGCCGCTTGGATGACACCGATCGACTCCCGTTGTAGAATGGCGTTCCTACACGCTTATCAAAGATTAGGGAGTCCATCACATGGCCGACATCCCAGTGGTTTACACGCTAACCGTCTGCCCGGCCTGTGACGCATTGCGCGCCGCCTGGAAACGGCAGGGCATCGACTACCAAGAAATCCGGGTGGACCAGAGCCAAGAAGACTTGGACACCGCCCTAGACTACGCCGACACGGTTCCCATCATCATCTATCCCGACGGCCGGGTGGAGGTGGGCTTCAAGGGCATGATCGGTTGAGAGATCGGCTGACGGGCCGGCGGCCCGTCCCAGTTTTCAACCTCAGGTAAACGAGTACACTACAAATGCATATGGAGGAGCCATGGCTAGAGAAGATAGCGTAGTGACCCCAGAACGATACTCCCAGGGATTCGACTACCCCTCTTATATGGACCAGATCAAGGTCAACAAGGCCCGGTTCGAAGGGTTCTACGACGGCTTCAAGGTGAGCCCTGAAGACACGGCGTTCTTCAAGGAACTGGTCTCACGCCCAAATGGCCCGGCCAAGATGATGGTCATCGGCGAGGACTGGTGCGGCGACGTCATCCGGGGATTACCGGTGCTGGCGCGCATCGCCGAGGCTGCCGGGATTCCCATCAGTATCTTTCCCAGGGACACCCATCCCGACATCATGAACGAGTACCTGAATAAGGGCGAGTTCCTGTCCATCCCGGTGGCTGTCTTCTACACTGCTGACCACAAGTACATCTGCCACTGGATCGAACGGCCCGAGATTGCGGTGAAAGAGCAACGGGAGATTGAGAAAACCATCCGCGACGAAAACCCGGACATCGATGACCGGGAATTCGGACAACAGCGACGGGCCCGCACCGGCGCCAAAGCCGAAGATTGGATCGCGGCCACGGTGGTGGAATTGAAGGAACTGCTCACCAAAAGTCTGGCTTAACAGCCGGGCGGTTTCTGGCGTTTAACTGAGTGGGCAATGCCATTGTATGCTGGCATTGCCTATTTTGTTATTCCCCCCTTGTCATTTCGGCGAAAGCCGGAATCCACTCGGCAACCAACTGCCGGTTATCGAGTGATTTGGTGAGAGCCAGTGCTCCAACCTTAACCCTCCCTTCCTTCCGAGGAAGGACGACGGGGGAGGGGATTATTCTCGTGGTTCCTCCAACCGTCATTCCAGCCTTAGCTGGAAATGACGGTTGAGTGCCTTTTTGGGTTTACTTCGGAGAGGCAGGCGGTGAGGTCACGCCGCTGACTTAGACTTTAGCAGGTTCTCCAGTTTAGGGCGGCGGGCAATCAGGAATAGGGCTGCGCCCAGGGTGTTGAGGCTGGCCAGCAATAAGAACGCCATGTCGTAGTCGCCCAGTTCATCTCGCATGAAACCGGCCAGAGGAGCTGCGATCAGCAGCAGGAAATTCATCGGCACTGTCGATATGCCCAATATCTTGCCGAATGATGCCCGGCCGAAGTACTCTCCCCTGATGGCTGTGGTCAATGGGGTCCGTCCGCCGAACCCGATGCCGAATAACACCGCAAAGATATAGAAGTTCATGATATCTGGGCCCAGGGTGAGGAAAACCACGCCTATTCCCTGGATGGTGGTGAACATAAACAGGGCTATGTTCTTAGGTATTCGGTCGCCGATCCACCCGCCAAAGAACTGGAATACGATGGCCACCGCTGTCTGGATGGTGATGATCCAACCGGCTATCTGCAGCCCGTAGCCAACGTCCTGCATCAGCAAACCCAGATGAGACATCGTGGCCAGCACCACCATTGAACCGAACCCGTGGCCGAAAGATATGGCCCAGAATGCCTGGGTCCGCAGAGCCTGGCCAATTGTCAGCTCCAGCTCCTCTTCAGGCTCGCCTTGAGTTGCGGTTACTGGCACGGGCGGTTCGCCGTCGGGATAATCACCCACGTCCTCAGGTTTATTGCGGATGATTTTTGGTAAGACGATGGCCGAGACCAGAGTCACCACTGCCAGGATCTCCGCGGTGCGGCGCCAGCCGAGCCGGTCCGCCTCGGGGTCGATCAGCCAAGCGATCAGCGGCACCAGTATCAGCGCCCCGACCCCCATGCCCATCATAGCCAGACCCATCGCCATGCCACGGTGGCGCACGAACCAATGGTTGAGCAACGTCATCACCGTGATCCACCCGGCCTGCCCTTGACCCACCGACATGATGAAATATGCCAGGTAGAACATCCACAGGTTCTGGACCTGGCTGAACAAATAGAAGCCCATGGTGAGGATCAATAGCCCGGAGAACACCATGAATCGGGTGCCCATGCGGTCGACCAGGTATCCGGCGATGGGGCCGGTGAGGCTGCCCTCGATCCGGGTGAAACTGAGGGCCAGGCCCAACTGGGTGCGGCTCCAACCAAATTGGGCTTCCAATGCCACAGACCAAACGGCGATGGCTTGGAAAACGGGCACGGAGGTGACGACCATGATGAAACCCGCGACGGCCACCAACCACCAACCGTAGAAAGAACCCCGGGCCTTGGCCCATGGGTTGCCCATACTCAGAAGACTAAACAATTAAAACCGGACAGGTCCAGACATAACACTCGTTCATCGCAATCAAGAATACGACAGTGCCCCTTCTATTACAACGAATCCGATCAGTTCTTTAGCGCCGGCTAGCCGTCCGGATACCCATCATATCTGCCCCTTTGCCATTTGGCCGCAGGACGCTAGAATGGTGGCTCTCTCGGCAATCCACGGCAAAAACATGATTATTGGAGTCGACATGCAGTACGGAGTTTTTCTGATGCCCTCCCATCCGCCGGAGCGGGAAGTCGTTAAAGCCCACCAATGGGACCTGGACTGTCTGGTCCTAGCCGATAAACTGGGTTTCTCCGAAGCCTGGATCGGCGAGCACTATACCTCGCCTTGGGAACCGGTCCCATCGCCAGACCTGATGATCGCCCAGGCCCTAATGCAGACCAAAAATATCCGGCTGGGGACAGGCGTGCACCTACTGCCCTACCACCACCCGGCCGAACTGGCTTGTCGCGTGGCCTACCTGGACCACATAGCTGAAGGCCGGTTCATGTTCGGCATCGGCTCCGGTGGACTGCCTACCGATTACACGATGTTCGACGTGGATGGGTTGGGCGGCCAGCACCGTGAGATGACTCGCGAGGCCATCGACATCATCCTCAGACTTTGGGCAGAAGACGACCCTTTCGAGTACAAAGGCAAGTTCTGGAACGTCAATCTGCCGGAGCCTCAATTCGGCACTCTGAAGCACCACATCAAACCCTTCCAGAAGCCCCATCCGCCCATCGGGGTCGCCTCGGTGAGCTATGCTTCGGAGACACTTAAGATCGCCGGCGAGCGCGGCTTCATCCCCATGAGCTTAGCGTTCAACCAGGACTACGTCATCAGCCACTGGGAAGCGGTCGAGGAAGGCGCCAAGAGGAGTGGAAACACCCCCAGCAGAAACGACTGGCGCATCACCAGAGATGTCTGGGTGGCCGACTCGGACGATGAAGCCTATGACAACGCCGTCAACGGCATGCTGGGCAGGGTTTGGGGCGAATACCTGCTGCCTCTTTTCGACCAATTCCAGTTGCTCCATGTGATCAAGCACGACTCCAACATCCCCGATTCGGCCGTCACACCGGAGTACATGGCCGAGCACGTCTGGCTCATCGGGTCGCCCGATACCGTGGAGAAGAAGATACTCAACCTTTACGAGATGTGCGGCGGCTTTGGGACCCTGCTCTCCCTGGTCTATGACAACATGGACAACCAGAAAGGCTGGGAGAAGTCCATGAAAATGTTCTCCGAGGAAGTGATGCCCCGGTTTGTGAACTTGGTTCCCAACTAACATATCTCAAAACCAAGACTTGGCTTAAAGAAGGCGTTCCAATTCATCGGGACGCCATCTTTATTTGCGACACATCCTGTCCCAAACACTCCTTCCGCTCCTCTGCCACCCCGAGTGAAGCGAGGGGTCTCTTTGTTCTCGTTCGATGTTGTTCCAGCGGCAACGGGATTCCCTGGCTAGCGCCTCGGAATGACAAGCTGAGGGCGACCAAATCTCGTTGAATCCGTAGATTCTCATCGAATTTCCACTCAATCTATATCTGATTTCCAATAAACCTCGTGCTTTATGGTTCTGCGTTGAGAAAATTATTAGGAGAGCAAATGCTCTTTCGGCTGACCGTTCTTGCGCCCCAATATTGCCCCAGATATACTCTCCGCCATCTAGTTCAAGGCTGCTAGTGTACCTTTGACCGATCGCCCGTTGCGACGCCTATACTAAGACGAAAGCCAATAAGTTCAACTATTTCACAGCTGAAAGCACAACCCTGGCGTTACTTAGACTATGATTACTATGGTCCCTCGATAGTTCATCTGTAGGAAGTGTTATATGACGGGTCGAAACATCGACTATTCCAACCTTTTTAACAAAGACCTCCCATCCCCTTCGGGCAGGTGGCAAGGCCATCCCAAATATAACTTTGTCGGTGGCCATAGCGACCCGGACCTAGTACCTATGGACGGGTTCATCGAGTCCGCTGCAAATGTATTTAAGGGAGACCCCAGAAATATCGCCATGTACAACTTCGAGGGAGGCCCGCAGGGAATCCTTTCATTGAGGAACTTCCTAGTTGGTAAATTAGCCACCGAGCGGGGAATACAGGTCACTGCCGATGAGATCCTCATTACTTCCGGTTCTGGTCAAGGCATAGAGCTTATCAACGAGATTTTATTGGATGAGGGAGACACTGTAATCGTAGAATCCTTCACCTTCGCTGGTGCGTTGTCGTACCTAAGACGACGTGGAGTTAATTTCGTCGGGGTCGATGTAGACGAGAACGGGATCCGGATGGACTACCTGAAAGATATTCTAGAGGATCTAAAAACAAACGGGATTCGACCCAAATATATCTACACGATCCCAACTCTGCAAAATCCAACCGGCACCGTGATGACCATGGAACGTCGATACCAATTACTCAATCTCAGTGAGGAGTACGAGGTACCAATATTTGAAGATGAATGTTACGCAGATCTAATCTTCGAAGGAGAATACGAAAAAGCGATACGAGCGTTAGATGATTCTAATCGGGTTATACATATAGGATCGTTTTCTAAATCGCTAGGTCCAGGACTTCGGCTCGGATATGTCGTGGCGTCATGGGATGTCATGAGCAGATTGATATCTAGAAAGAACGACGCGGGAACTGGTGTCATGGACCAGATGATTGTGGGTGATTATTTCTCAAATCATTATGATGAGCATATCGATGACATGCGCAACGCCCTTAAACGGAAATGTGATGTACTGAGTGCTGCTTTACGAGAACATTTTGGTCCTTTGATCGATTTCGAGGAACCCCGTGGTGGTATGTACCTATGGGTCAAGTTGCCTTCGGGGATAGACTCTCGCGACTTGGTTCAGGCCGCTCTCGAAGAAGGAATCGCCTACAATCCGGGCCCTGACTGGTCTGCAGATCCTGATGCGGCAGCTAACTATATCCGGCTCTGCTTCGCCCTTCCCAGCGAAAACGAAATACGTGAAGGAATCGAGAAGTTGGCAAAGGTTTTTCAACTCTAATAAGATAGTTTTCGTACCGGTAGTTGGTTGGATTTAAGCAAAACTTGACCTGATAATTCAAGAAGAAATCAGTTGATGGAGGACGTACCGAGAGGATGATCGGTACAAGAAGAGAGAGCCGATGATCTACAACGCAGAACCAGGTGACATATCGATTGCTGTTGGAGGTGACGCCATGATCACAAGACGCATGAGCGCTTTCAACGAGCCTAACTTCTTGGATCTCATCGATATCCTCAAAAAGGCGGATGTCTCCGTGGTCAACTTGGAAATGCTTTTTCATGACTATGAAAGCAGCTGGCAATGGACCGATGCTACCTACACGAGGTCAGATCCGCGTAATTTATCCGACCTAAAATGGATGGGTGTCGACGCAGTGACCACTGCAAACAATCATTCGTTTGATTTCTCAGAGGGAGGGTTTTTAACCACACTTCGTCACTGCAAGGACTTTGATCTGCCCGCAGCGGGTGGTGGCACGGATATAGACCAAGCCCGGGCTCCAGTGTACGTAGATTCGGCCAAAGGCCGGGTTGCGGTTATGTCGGCAACTAGCACTTTTAGCGAGCAATCAAGGGCAGGGGCAGGCCGCCCTGATTTTCCAGGGAGGCCGGGTGTCAACGCCTTAAGACATGATGTGGTGCACTATGTTGAACGGGAAGTATTTGACGCTTTACATAAAGCCAATCACGAATTGGGTTATGAAGACTTAGCCACAGCAAGACGCGAGTTTGGCTTCCGAGGAAACGAAAACTCTATCGATCCGTCCTCTCAAGTTGATTTCCTTGATAATCGGTTCGTACTGGGCGAGGAATTTGGAGTCAGAACCTCGGTCAATGAAAGCGATAGGTCTGGGATCGGAAATTGGATCAGAGGAGCCCAGAAGCAAGCTGATTGGACGATTTATGGTTTTCATTGCCATGAGAGTGGGCAGACCGGAGAATTCCATGGCCTGAACCGACTTGCGCCGCCAGAATTCATGATGGATTTCGCCCATTGGACCATCGATCAAGGGTGTGCTTTATTTGCAGGTCACGGTCCCCATCTATTAAGAGGTATAGAGATCTATAAGGGCAGGCCAATTTTTTATAGCCTGGGTAATTTCATCTTCCAGAATGAAAGCGTATTACGACTACCCGATGAAGCTTACCGGCGTTTCGGCCTGGGATACGATGAAACTCCGGGTGATTATCTTGACACCAGATCCGGCAGTGGGACTAGGGCTTTTGCAGGAAATCCCGTGTTCTGGCAAAGCGTGATAGCAGTTTGTAATTACACTGCTGGCGAGCTGAAGGAGATCGTGCTTCATCCTATAGATTTAGGATATGGTCGACCGATACCCCAAAGAGGGCGGCCCGTTTTGGCTGAGGGAGATGTGGCGGAAGAAATTTTGATATGGTTAAAGAATGCTTCAGAACCATTCGGGACAAAGATTGAGATAGAGAACTCCAAAGGTTACATACGATTGTAGACATTCGATATTCAAATTTCTTGGACAGATGAAACTGGAGAAGTGTGATCTGGCCTTCAAGTTGTCTCTATTTTGCAGTGAATCCGATCCAAGTTATTGTGGCGAGAGAATTACTATTATCTACCCTATAGGAGCGACATAATGACTGAGCAACTCCTTCTACAGAAACAGGTTGACGGAACCCTATATCTCACCCTAAATAACCCCGATAGACGAAATTCTCTATCAAGTCATTTGCTAACGGAATTAAACGATAGTCTTGATCGTATCCAGGATGATTCAACAGTACGAGTCATCGTTATACGGTCAGAAGGGCCCGCATTCAGCTCGGGGCACGACCTGAATGAACTGGTCAATCGCGACGCAGAAAGTTACGCCAGTCTTTTTACTGCTTGTACGTCCGTAATGGAAGCAATACGGCTTTCTCCAAAACCTGTCATAGCCGAAGTTCAAGGCCTAGCTACAGCTGCTGGTTGTCAATTGGTGGCTACTTGTGATCTGGCCATCGCATCGGACACCGCCCTATTCGCTACACCGGGTGTTCAAATCGGGCTGTTCTGCACCACACCCGGTGTAGCCGTTTCGCGCGCAGTTCGTACTAAAAAAGCGATGGAAATGCTGCTAACGGGAATTCCAATAACCGCAAACGAAGCCGTGGAATATGGTCTCATTAATCGAGCTGTTCCAGCCGATAAACTTAAGAGTGAAGTCGAAGCACTAGCTCGAACGATAAGCAACGCCAGTGCTTATACAGTGGCCTTAGGCAAATCTGCTTTCTACCAACAAAAGGAGATGGATATTCCAGCTGCCTACGAAATGGCAGAAAAGATCATGGTGGAAAATTTGTTGGCTGCAGACGCTCACGAGGGTATAACGGCGTTCTTGGAAAAGCGCACACCACACTGGACCACATAGCTAGTTAGGAAGCAGCCTTAAGAAGAAACCAATTCCAGAGTGTGAAAAAGTACAAGTCAGGAGGAGCCGAGTAAGATCAGTACAATCAAGTTCATTCTAATAAGCGTCGGATGCTAGCAAATAGGCGACAACTAGCTATCGAGCCCTCTCAAGATGTCGTTCAGGGCATCATCTAAGGCGGGGTCCAGATCAACAGGTTCCACAAAAGGCGTGTACACATAATCCTCCCGTATCCTGTCGATTAGCTGCTTCGCCTCAGCGTTGGCTTCGCCTATCTCTTCCAGTCTTTTCGCCAGCTGGTTGGATTCAGATTCGCCCATGGTTCGAAGTTCGCTCAGGTCCAGGTCCAATTTGAACATAGACCTCACGCGGCGCATGATATCGTAATAGGACTGATGATCGATGTTGATTCCTAATTGCTCGTTCTCTCTAGTGGAAAAGGGGTAAAGAGGCGCCATCGCACCGAACCGGAACATCTCGACATCCGGATATTCATAATGGGCCAGGGTCACAAGGGCCATGGCTATGGTGGGGCCTCTACGTCCTTCACTGCCGTAACTGGAGAACTGTACGCCGTACCGTTCCAGAGTCTCTTTCATCTCCGCCTTGCTGTACACGCAGTTGATCCGGCGCTCAAGATCGGGTGGAGCGCTCCCGTTGACACCCTCGACCGCGACTGTCTGGCTGATGCCCAAGTCACTGATGCCCTGAAAGAAGGCTCTGGCATAAAGTTCTATCTGGTGCGAGGGCTCCTCTCCCAGAAAAATAATTAACCCGTTTCCAGCGTCATAGAAGGCATTCTCGCGCTGCAACGGGCCAGCTGGAAGCCCATCTAGATAGGATGTCTTGGGCCGATAGGTGTCATGTGTCCCAGCCACTTGGAAGGGATAGCAAAGCTCGGAAACCGTCCGGTCCATCTCTCCGATCTTTTGGGCTTCCAGTTTTTCGATCAGGTATCTTGGGAGTCCACTGGAGATTCTGCCTCCATTGGACCACTGCCGCCGCCACCCGGCTAGTAAGTACCGTGCATCTGGTTTACTTTCGAATGTGACTAGTGAGTCGGCCATTTTGTGTCTGATCCTCTGTTAGGCTTTATCGAATTCCGGGAGGGCGTTCGCCCCTTGTTACATCGAGAAGTCCGGTAGTATTGCTTTTCACCGGGTAGTCCTTCCGTTAAGGGTCACCGCCCCAACACGGTGGCCCTTGTCTATTCCCGGGTAAATTGTCACCGGAGGACTCATTGATTTAAATCAACGAGAAGATTAAGGAGGTTATCAAGGCGTAAGGGATGAAACCGACTATTGCTACTCCGACAGCCCTCCAAGTGGATGTAAATTCTAGAGCTTGTCGAATGGCTATCACCATGGCCACCAACTGCCAGATCGATGCAATCGAGAAAAACAAAAGGCCAATGCTCGGAATAAATCCAAAGACCTTCAACACCCCAGGGGATTGTGCGAACCCTAAAGTTCGCGCTAGTTGCCCCCAGTTTGCCTCCGTTTCAGAGGTCTTCAATATGGTAGTTCCTATTAAGTAGGTAATCCACGCCCAGAGTACCCAAAGGCCTATCGATACTGGGATACCGACCACGAGACCAACCAGGCCGCCTGTCCTGAACATGCCAATTCCCGTTGCCAGGGCTACCAAGACGACTACCGCCATAGCTTGTCTCGTCGCAGACGAGTCCGCCTCGACCTCTTCATAGACAGCGGCGTCTAACTTTGCTGCGCCCATCATCCGTTTGATCATGTTGCTCCCATGGTCTTGTTTACATTATACTCAGGGACGCTCAGATGTCCTCTCAGGGGTAAATCTGAGACTAGAAAATACCTATGACCACGCCTGAACACATTTTCCCACTAACTCTTAAGCAGTAGGTCCTCAGTTCGGCGCTCAGGCGGATCATCACGAATTTAGGCACGGAAAAGCCCAGATCCGAGAAATCTGGGCATTTCTTTTTGGTTGTTTTAGCC